>LNFM01000191.1_pt1 | contig 261463 bp, 239 predicted proteins | sample 596031 | NCBI WGS metagenome assembly LNFM01 (sample SAMN04254537, study PRJNA301005) | activated carbon metagenome | isolation source: dual media filters at the Ann Arbor, Michigan drinking water treatment plant | place: USA: Ann Arbor | reverse complement strand
AGGCACTCGACCATCGGCTACATCAGCCCGATTGAGTTCGAGCGGAAGGTGGGATTAGCTTAACTGCGCGTCCACAGAACCGGCAGCAGGCCATTTCGATGCCACTTCTCTGGCGCGAGAAGCCGAGCTAGGACGCGATTTTCACTTCAAGGACGTGGTGCCGGAGGCCGCGCGAGTTATCGACCTGTTCAGACAATTCCCGCTGGAATTTCTCGACAGACTACCGGAGCGTCATGTCATTGCAATGAAAGGGGCTGCGGAGGCGTTCCACCAGACGCTGGCCGCCGTTCAATCGTTCTCCCCAAAACAAGAGAGCCCTAGCAACGCGCACGCAGCGGCTATAGCCGCTGTCAGCGGCCAATATCAACAAGTCTTCAATCAGCTTGAGCCGCACATTTCCTATGCGGCATCGTTGCAGCGCGATGTGACAGGCTTGGAGCAGCAATTTCGCGCTGCCATACAACGGGCCAATGACAAAGCTGATGAGCTGACGGCGCAACTTGCGCAACGCCAATCCGAGGCATCAGCCATTCTTGAAGATGTGCGCAAAGTAGCCGCAGAGACTGGAGTGGCACAACAAGCCAGTTATTTTGCAGAGGAAAGCGCGAAGCATGAAAAGGCCGCAAAGGATTGGCGCGGCTGGACCATCAAAACAGCGATTGGGTTGGGTATTTATGCTTTGGCTACAGGGGTATTGCACAAGCTGCCATGGATTAAGCCGGAAAGCACTTACGATACGGTGCAGCTTGGCATTAGCAAGGTGCTCATCTTCGTGGTGATTGCATATATGCTACTGCTCTGTGCGAGGAACTTCCTTGGTCACATGCACAATGCAATTGTAAACAAGCATCGGCAAAACGCGCTGCTCACTTTTAAAGCACTGGCGGATGCGGCTGGCAGCGAACAAAATCGTGATATCGTACTCACTCACGCTGCTGCGTGCATCTACGCCCCGCAAGAAACTAGTTATACAAAGGGCGGAAGCCCGGGGCAGCAAGATGGCTCTCTGAATATCATACAAGCAATATCGAAGCTCGCAGGCGGCGGCTCGTCAAGCCATTAAGGGCAACTCCCATTCGCCTAATCCAGTCTATTGAAATTGGGTCGGTCGTGCCTGGGCGTTCTCGGATAGCATCTCCGATCTGACGCTTCCCTTTTTTGGCAGTTCATCGTCTCCAAGCGGACTTGTTCGACGCGCAGACGCAAAGTGTCGCAAGCAAGTATGTCAATGTCTTCAATTGTATAAGGAGCGATCTTCACTACGGCTGGTCGCTGCTCGCGCGGCATGTCGGCTTGTCGCCTCATCGCACCCCACCGAACCTGCCGCACGAGGGGTCCTCGGGGCTAGCCCGAGGGTGACAGTGGTGGGGAGAGGGGACTCCAGTGGCCGCTGATGACGGCTGCGGGTCCATCAGCGACCCCGCGCCCCGGCCCCGGGCCATCCGCGTATCCCTTGCCCTCCACCACGTCCGCCTGAGATGATCGGTTGCGGCCGTCCACGGGACACCGCCGACGCCTCTCATCCCACCGGAACCAATGCCCATGCCCACCACCACGCTCCCCACCCGCGCCGTCGGCAAGGCCGGCCTTGCCGTCACGGAGATCGGCTTCGGCGGGGCGCCGATCGGCAACTTCCGCTTCCAGATCAGCGACGACGACGCACACGCGGCGATGGCGGCGCTCTGGACCGGTGGCGGCCGCTACTACGACACCTCGCCCTTTTACGGCTATGGCCGGAGCGAGCTGCGTGTGGGGCGCTTCCTGCAGTCGGCGCCGGCGTCCGAGTACGTGCTCTCGACCAAGATCGGCCGCGTCATGCGCCCGCTGCGCGCGTCCGATGACACGACGGGCCTCCGCGTCGGCGGCCTGCCCATGTTTCCGCGCTACGACTACAGCTACGACGGCGTCATGCGCTCGCTCGAGCACTCGTATCTGCGCATGGGCGTCTCACGGATCGATATCGCTTTCATCCACGATGTCGACGCCTTCACGCACGGCTCCGACGCTGCCGCCGAGCCCTACTTCAAGGCCGCCTTGGAGGGCGCCTACAAGGCGCTCGACGAGTTGCGCCGCGCGGGCGACCTGAAAGCCATCGGCGCCGGCATCAACGACACGCGGTGGTGCCGCCGCTTCGTGGAGGCCGGCGACTTCGACTGCATCATGATGGCCGGCCAGTATACGCTGCTGACGCACACGCCCGAGACGCTCGACTTCATCGAGCTTTGTCGCAAGCGCGGCGTCGGGCTGCTGCTTGCCGCCGTGTTCAATTCCGGCCTGCTGGCGCTCGGCTCGAAGTCGGCGTCGGCCACCTTCAACTACTTCCCGCCGCCGGCCGACGTCATGGCACGCCTCGTCCGCATCGAGGAGATCGCGGCGGCCCATCAGGTGCCCCTCAACGCCGCCGCGATCCAGTTCGTGCTCGCCGAGCCGAGCGTGAAGTCGGCCGTCCTCGGCGCCACCGCAGCCCACGAGGTGGCGGCCAACGTGAAGGCGCACAGCACCCCGATCCCGGCCGCGTTCTGGTCGGACCTCAAGAGCGCGGGGTTGCTCGCGCCCGGTCTGCCGACGCCGTGAGCGCGGCGACCGGCACCCGCCGCCGGCCGACCAGATTTCTTCCCACCTGACTTTGCGTCAGGGTCCCGCTTGCCGGAGCAGAAGTGCCAGCGCAGACGCGACGGCAAGCACCGCCGGGATGCCCCAATGCAGGCGAAGCAGCAGGATGCCGCTGATCGCTGCGAGAAGGAGGACACGCCAGTCGAACGTTGCGACGTCCGGCGTCCAGAGCTTCAGCGGCCAGATCTCGAGCAGTGAGACCTTGCCGAAGAACACATGCAGGCCGAACCAGACGGCGAGATTCAGGATCACGCCGACGACAGCGGCGGTGATCGCGGTCAGCGCCGACTTCAGGCGCGGCTGGCCGGTAATCCACTCGATGTACGGCGCGCCTGCGAAGATCCAGAGGAAGCAGGGAACGAAGGTTGCCCACAGCGCGACGAACGCACCGAGCAGCCCCATGACGACCGGCGATCCGCCGCCATTGCGATAGGCGGCGAGATAGCCGACGAACTCGGTCACCAGGATCAGCGGCCCCGGTGTGGTCTCGGCCAGCCCCAGGCCATCCATCATCTGGCCTGCTTCGAGCCAGCCATAGTGGGCGACGACGTCCTGGCCCATGTAGGCGAGAACGGCATAGGCGCCACCGAAGGTCACGACCGCCAGTTTGGAGAAGAACAGGCTCAACTGCGTCACGACATGGTCGCGCCCGAGCAGGGCGGCCAGCGCCAGCAGGGGAGCGGCCCAGATCACAAGCCAGACGGCGATCGTGCGGAGCGTCGCGCTGTTGGCGATCAGGGGCGGCCCGCTCGACGCGACCTTGGCGGCGTCAGTGGTCGAAATGCGGACATAGCCGAAGAGCGCGGCCGCGAGGACGATCAGCGGAAACGATGCGCCGAGGAAGAAGATCGCCACGAACGAGAGCGCGGCGATGATCCAGTGCTCGGTGAGCTTCAACGCCCGCTTCGAGATCTTCAGGAGAGCCTCGATCACGATGACCAGCACGGCCGCCTTGATGCCGAAGAAGATGGCCTCGATGACGGGCACATTGCCGAACGCGGCGTAGATCATCGACAGCGCGAGTACGACGAACGCGCCCGGCAGCACGAACAGGAGCCCGGCCGCGAGGCCGCCCTTGAGGCCGTGCAGCCGCCAGCCGGAGTAGGTCGCGAGCTGCATGGCTTCCGGACCGGGGAGCAACATGCAGAAGCTGAGCGCATTCAGGAATTGCTGTTCGCTCAGCCATTGCTTCTCGTCGACGATGACGCGATGCATGAGGGCGATCTGCGCTGTCGGCCCACCGAAGCTCAGCAGGCCGATCTTCGTCCACGTGCGCAGTGCCTCGGGGAACGTTACGATTTCTGCCGCATCGGCATTGCGCGCGTCCGTGATCACGGGACCAATCATGTTCGCGTCCTCAGATGACGGGCTTCGGAGAGGGCCAGTTGTGGGCTTCCTCCGTCGCGTCGCGACACCAGCGATAGAGACCGTCATAAACGGTCATGGCGGCCGACAGCTGTTCGAGATCGTCACGATACATGCGCGAATAGCCGAGTGATACGGCCAGCAATCCAGCCGATTGCGGCGCCAGGTCGAGCCGCGCGGTGTCCGCGCCGCGGACGATGTCCGCCAGTTGGCGCAATGGTTTCGTGTCCAGGGCGAACTCATCCAGCATCGTGTCGAACGTGCATCGCTCGCCGCGGTGCGACCAGAATACGTCGTCGATGTCGAAGGGCGTTGCCGCGAACCGATCGGCGACGGCGGGAACTTCCGAGGGCGCCACGAACAGAAAGACCGCGCCCGGGTCGACAAAGCGCCGGATGAGCCAGGGACAGGCGATGCGATCGACTTTCGGGCGTGATCGCGTCACCCAGACGGTCCGGCCCTTGTCATCGCGTGATGGCAGCTTGTCGGTCTTCACCAATGGTTGCCCCGCACTGCACCATGCCTCGAAGCCGCCTTCGAGGGTCTCGGCGATGATCCCCTCGTGGCGCAACCACGCCGCGCTGCCATGACTGAGCTTCAGGCCTTTTTGACACGCCACGATGACAGAGCGGCCAGTAAACTCGTGCGCCCATGACGCCACGAGCTTGAAATCACGGCGGATGGATCCGGGGATCAGGCGAGGATCGGCGTTGTAATCCTCATCGGTACGGACATCGACAAGAGCCGGGCTGCCCGGCAAACCGACAAGTCGCGCGCATGTGGAGACAGAGATTTCGTTCGGAGACGGCATGGAGCGTCCTCCCTTCGATTGAAGGTTGATGGACGCGATCATCAGGCTGGCGCCTCACGAGGTCGTCGCGGAACCCCTGTGATCAGACACCTACGAACGCGGCGCGCGAATGTCAACGGCCGGCCGCGCTGGGAAGGCCGGCCCGTTCAAGTCCATACGGTAGGGATCAGGGGACGATGCCGAAGTCCGCGTACTCGGCCGCGATACCGGGCTGCATGGCGATCGCGGCGGCGATGTCGGCTTCACCGCCGGTCCGGTCGCCTTTCCGGAGCCTGGCGATGCCTCGGCCGAAGCGCGGGTGGGCCTCGGTCGGGACCAGTTGCACGGCGAGGTCGTAGTCGGCCAGCGCCTGATCGACATTGCCCAATCTCAGGTGGACGAGGCCGCGGCTGTCGTGGGTGTGCATGTTGAAGGGCTTCAGTCGAAGCGACTCATCGCAGTCGGCGCGTGCTTTCTCGAGGTCACGATTCAAGAGGGCTCTGGTCCAGCACCGATTGTTTAAAGCCGTGGAATTAGTGGGGTCGTGATTGATCGCCGCGTCGAGGTGAGCCAGGGCGGCGTCGTATTCTTTTTTCCTAACCTTCAAGCTTCCTAGCGCTAACAGGGCCTGTGAATCGGCCGGGTTCAATCGTATCGCCTTCTCGAAGTCGGCGACGGCGCGATCGACGTCCTTTTTGTCGGCATAGGCGATACCACGGTTGGTGAAGGCCAATGCGTTGCTCGGATCGAGACGGATCGCGCTGTCGAAGGCGGCAATGGCGTCATCAAGAAGCTTCCTGTCGCGATAGGCGATAGCGCGATTGTTAGCGGCCGCTTCGAGGTTCGGATCAATCTGAAGTGCCTTGTCGAAGTCGGCGATGGCGCGATCGAAGTCCTTCTTGTCGTGATGGGCGTCGGCTCTGTTTCGGAAAGCCAGGGCGTAGTTCGGATTGATCCGTATCGCCTGATCGAAGTCGGCGATGGCGCGATCGAGGTACTTTTTGCTACGATGCGAGTTTCCTCGATTGTTGAAGGCCAACGCGTCATTTGGATCGATGCGGATCGCACGGTCGTAATCGGCGATGGCGCGGTCGAAATCCTTCTTGTCGTGATAGGCGTTTCCGCGGCCGATGAAGGCTGCTGCATTCCTTGGATCGAGGCGGATCGCTTGGTCGAAGTCGGCGATGGCGCGATGAGGATCTTTGAGTTCGCGGTGAGCGTTTCCGCGTGCGTAGAACGCGGACGCAAGACTAGGATCAAGGCGAATTGCTTCGCTATAGTCCAGAATTGACTGCTCGAAACTCTTGTTGCGATACTGCGCATTGCCGCGCCCAATATAAGCCCACGCCAGCTTCTTGCCTCGCCAGGCCCCGGACTTGATGGCCGCCGTGCATGCCTTGATCGCGACGTCCGGTGAATAGGTGTTCTTGGCATTCACGCAGCGTTCGATGTTCCTGGGCGTGGTAGCCTCGACCATCGTGGTCTGGGCGCCAATGGCAAGGCCGACGCAAACTGCGACCGCGAAGCTTCTGGTCCAAATCCGATCGATCATAGGGGCTGATCTCATGGACGGCTCGTCCTGGCAATTGACCGGGCGTACTTGGGCGTGCGCACCCTTATTCGGATGGCCAAACGGCACAAAGCCAGCCAGCCGAACGCGTCATGCGTACCTTCGCAATGCAACATCTGTGTAGCATGACGATCGCTTCAGGCAAGCGTCCGCCGAGGCATCTTGATTCATCTCGCAACCGTGCTCTGGCCACCGGATCTCCGCCCTTACCGCGTTCGGCGGTTCCTATCAAACTGCGGCCAAAGGCCTTTTTCCGCCCCTCCTCGGACATTTGGGCGCAAGATCTAACCGGCGCGCGGCAACGTCCCCATGTGCGAGTAGCACACGAAGGAGGAGTGGCCCGTGGACGCCCTTATGCTGTCGCGCATCCAGTTCGGCGCGAACATCTCGTTTCACATTCTGTTCCCGACCATCACCATCGCGCTGGCGTGGCTTTTGCTGTTCTTCAAGATCAAACACACCACCACGGGTGACGCGCGATGGATCGCGGCCTACCGGTTCTGGGTCAAGGTGTTCGCGCTCTCGTTCGCGCTCGGCGTCGTCTCCGGTATCACGATGAGCTTCCAGTTCGGCACCAACTGGCCGGGCTTCATGGAGCGCGTCGGCAACGTGGCCGGTCCGCTGCTCGCCTACGAAGTGCTCACCGCCTTCTTCCTCGAGGCGGTGTTCATCGGCATCATGCTGTTCGGGGCCTCGCGCGTGCCGAACTGGGCGCACACCGCAGCGACGTTCCTCGTCGCCTTCGGCACCACCATGAGCGCCTTCTGGATCCTCGTCCTCAATTCGTGGATGCACACGCCGGCCGGGTACGAACTTCGCGACGGCGTCGTCCACGCGACCGACTGGTGGGCGATCATCTTCAACCCGTCGATGCCCTACCGGCTCGTCCACATGCTGCTCGCGAGCGGGCTGACGGTGGCGTTCCTGGTCGCCGGCATCTCGGCGTTCCGGTTGCTCGCGGGCGATCGTGGCGGCAGCGCGCGGCTCACGCTCAAGACCGGCGTTGTCATGGGTGCCGTGCTGATCCCGATCCAGATCTTCGCCGGCGACATGCATGGGCTCAACACGCTCGAGCATCAGCCGCAGAAGGTGGCGGCGATGGAGGGGAACTGGCAGACGCGCGCGAACGTGCCGCTGCTGCTGTTCGCCATTCCGGATCAGCAGCAGCGCAAGAACCACTACGAGATCGGCATTCCCGGCGGCGCCAGCCTGATCCTGAAGCACAGCACCGACGGCGTGGTGCCAGGGCTCGATGATTTCGTCGCCGCCGACGGCACGGTGAAGCATCCGCCGGTCGCGGCTGTCTTCTGGTCGTTCCGCATCATGGTCGGCGTGGGGCTTGCGATGCTCTTGGTATCGTGGGGTATCGGGTACCTGATCGCGCGGCGTGGGGTCGACACGCTCGGGGTCTGGCCGCTCCGGCTGCTCGTCGCCATGACGTTCTCGGGCTGGGTCGCGACGCTCGCCGGATGGTACACGACCGAGATCGGCCGCCAGCCGTGGCTGGTGCAGGGCGTGCTGACCACGGCCGAGGCGGTCGGGCCGGTGACCGCGCCGATGGTGGCTGCGACGCTGGTCGTCTATCTCGCGATCTATGTGGCGCTGCTGGCTGCCTACATCGGCGTTCTCCTCTATCTCGCGCGGACTGCGTCGCGGGTCGAGAGCGAAACCGGCTCGAACGTGCCGGGGCGCGGCGGCGCACCGGACGCCATCGCGGCATCGGCTTGAGGAGCAGGGACTGACATGACTTTCCTCGGCTACGACGCGGCGATCGCGCTGCCGTTGATCTTCGCGGGGCTGCTCGGCCTCTCGATCCTGCTCTACGTCATTCTCGACGGGTTCGATCTCGGCGTCGGCATTCTCCTCCCGTTCGCCGAGCCCGACGAGCAGGACCGGATGGTCGCCTCAGTTGGGCCGTTCTGGGACGCCAACGAGACGTGGCTGGTGCTCGGCATCGGCATTCTGCTCGTCGCGTTTCCGGTCGCGCACGGGTTCATTCTCACCGCGCTCTACCTGCCGGTCGCGATCATGCTGGTGGGGCTCATCCTGCGGGGTGTCGCCTTCGAGTTCCGCATCAAGGCGCCGGCCGAGAAGAAGCGGCTCTGGAACGCGGCGTTCGTCGCCGGCTCGCTCATGACGGCCTTGTCGCAGGGCTACATGCTGGGGCTCTACATCATGGGGCTCGAGGCGACGACGTGGCACGTGCTCTTCGCGCTCGTGACGGCGCTCTGCGTGGTCGCCGGGTATGCGCTGATCGGCGCGACGTGGATCATCTTCAAGACCGACGGCGAGTTGCAGGCATCGGCCGTGGGCTGGGCGCGGACCTGCCTGCTCGGAGCGGCGGCGGGGCTGGCACTCGTGTCGATAGCGACGCCGCTCGTCTCGGCGCGGATCTTTGCCAAGTGGTTCTCGGTGCCGGAGTTCATCCTGCTGGCGCCGCTGCCGCTGACGGCGGCGGCACTGCTCGGGGTGCTGTGGATGGCGCTCGGGCATGTGGGTGCGGACCCAAAGCGCTGGGACTGGCTGCCCTTCGCCGCCACCATGGCGCTCTTTGCCATCGCGTTCGCGGGGCTCGCCTATTCCTTCTATCCCTACATCGTGCCGGAGCGGCTCACGATCTACGAATCCGCCAGCGCGCCCGAGAGCCTGCTGATCATTCTCGTCGGGGTCGCGGTGGTTCTGCCCATCATTCTCGCCTATACGGCGCTCGCCTATTACATCTTTCGCGGCAAGGCGACGGAGCTTCGCTACGATTGAGGTCGGTGCCGCCACCGTCTCGCCCGAGAACGCAAGTGTGTGGGTGGGGGAGGCGAACGGGGGCTTGCATTCGGACCGATAGGGCGCTTGGTTGAGGCAAACCGCACACTCATCGAGGCCACTCATGCCGCGCTATCGCGTTCTCACGACCAAGGCGACGACCATCTCGACCGGCCTCGGCGGCTACAACCACGAGATGGAGGCGCTGGACGCGCTCGGCGTCGAGATCGTCGAGTGCGATCCGACGGAGGAGGCGTTCATCGCGCTCGCGCCGACGGCCGACGCCGTCTACGCCAAGGGCATGAAGTTCACGAAGCGCATGATCGATGCGCTGTCGAAGTGCAAGGTGATCTCCCTCGGCTCGGTCGGCGTCGACACGGTGGATGTGGCGGCGGCCACCGCGAAGGGCATTCCCGTCACCAACTGCCCGGATACCTTCATCGAGGAGGTGGCCGATCACGCGATGATGCTGCTGCTCGCGGCGCACCGGCGCGCCATCGAGCAGGACCGCATGGTGCGGGAGGGGCGGTGGACGGAGGGCCGGCCGCAGCTTCTCAAGATCCCGCGCCTGATGGGGCAGACTCTGGGCTTCATCGCGTTCGGGCGCGTGGCGCGGGCGACGGCGCGGCGGGCGAAGGCGTTCGGGCTCAATCTGATCGCGCACGACCCATTCATCGACGAACAGACGATTGCGGAGCATGGCGTCGAACCCGTGTCGCTCGACGATGTGCTGACGCGGTCTGATTTCATCTCCATGCACATGCCGGCGACCCCTGAAGCGCAGGGGTTCCTCAAGGGACAGCATTTCCGGCGCATGAAGCCGACGTGCATCTTCGTCAACACGGGGCGCGGGCCGACGGTGGAGGAAGCAGGCCTCATCAAGGCTCTGCAGGAGGGCTGGATCGCGGGCGCGGGGCTCGACGTGTTCGAGGTGGAGCCGGTGAAGCCCGACAATCCGCTGCTGAAGATGAGCAACGTCATTCTGGCGCCACACAACGCCAGCGCCTCGTCGCGGTTCGATCCGGCGCGCAAGCGCCGCGTCGGCCAGGAGATCGCCAACGTGCTCTCCGGCCGCTGGCCGATGTCGTGCGTCAACCCGGTGGTGCTCGAGGGAACGGGGCTCCGGCGCTGGCAGCCGATTTCAATGGAGCGCGGCCCGAATTCGTGAGGGGCTGAGGCAGGGGCTCGTATCCTGCCTTTGGGGTCATTATCTCAACGTCGCGCTCGCCGCAGGCAATTCGGCTGGCGCGACGCATCCGGTTACGGCGGCGCTCACGCCATCACCGGCGCGTTGCATTCGCCGGGGTGCGCCTCGCGACGATGGTGTCCTGCAGAAATGTGTGCACGGAGAACGAACGAATGACAGCCTCAAACCACGACGGCGTGGCTGTGGTCAAGCCGGGCCAGACCTATGTCGGCAAACAGGGCTTCACTTATGGAGCGGGCGTGTCCACCGAAACGGTGGGCGCGCAGAAGGTCTGCATGAATGTGCTGCCCATGCCGCCAGGTGCGGTTGCCAAAGCGCATTATCACGAGGGCATCGAAACCATCGCCTACCTGCTCGAAGGCGATTGCGCCTTGTACTACGGGAACGAGTTGGAGAAGCGTATACAATTTCGCCAGGGGGAGCAGGCGTTCGTGGGAGCAGATGTCCCGCACGCTCCCTGTAACGACAGCGGAAGGCCGTGCGTCTGGATCGTGGTGCACTCGTCGGGAAGTGACCAGGACGGCCTCGTTCTCTTGCCCGATCTGGACGCCAAGCTGGCCAGGAGGCTGGCGTCGCAGGCGTAATGCTGTTCGCCGCACACGTGCAGAGTGTCCGTGTTCTGCATGGTCTCTCTGGCGCACATGGCTCCGGGAGATTATGGCCGAAGGCCGCCGCCCTCCTCGCAGGCGATATCGCAGGAATCGCTGGTCTCGGACCAATCGCAGGGCTCAGCCGGGCCTCGCGATCGGCCCGCGTGTGTTTCACGCGCTTCCTACAGCCCGCAGCGTCATGTCTGCGACGGTGGGAAGCCATGACGGGGGACGATGAGCATGTGCGCTTTCTCCGGCCAGAAACCCCGATCGGCATTTCGGTCTCGAATGCACTCGAAAACGCGAAAATGCGGGTTATTGCGTATATCCAACCGTTGGCTTATTGTAACTGCGTTCGTTCGACCGATAAGCAACTATGGGAGGTCGTTATGCGTTCGACTATCTCCACACTCGTTGCAGCGCTTGCTTTATTGGCAATCCCGCACGTCGCAGAGGCCCAGAAGCTCAAGGCCACGCCAAAGTCATCCGCGGGTCTGTTCTGCACACTGTGCAAAGCGCAAGGCTGTTCGTGCAATTCCAACAGTACGCAGTGCGTGAATTGCGGCGCCAATTTAAAGGCAAAATCAGCGACGGTTACCAAGAAGGCCTGTGCCGACGCCAAGGGCCGTCTCGCAAATGGGCGTTGCCAACTGAAGTGATCCGGGTGGCGGGCGAGCATGCGCCTGCTGGGCCAGCGGGCATCAAGACATACCATGATGCCTGTTCGGCTCGACGTGGGTTCCCGCCTGCGAGGGGATGACGGTGTGTGTGGAGGATGACTTCGTCGAGTGAGGGGCGCCCCCTGCACTGCGTCCCCGGGCGGAGCAACGGCCGGAGGTCGGCGCGGAGACCCGGGGTCGCGTGGGGTCGGTCTGCCACAGTGTTCACCGGGCGACACCGGCTCCGGCCTCGCCTCGGCCAGAGATGCAAAGAGGGAGGCCGAATGCCACGCCCTCGCGGCTCCATGCTCCGCTTGGACGCAACCGCGGGCCTTTGGTTTGCGCTTCGGTTGCCCACTTCGCGACCGCGCGCGCTCACTCCTCTCCGCGACGCCACTCGGGGAAGGGGTCGGGCAGCTTGGCCCACAGTTTGGTGTCGACTTTGCCGTCGCGCGGGAGTTTCACCAGGATGTCGTCGAGTTCGGCGCGGATGGCGGCTTCGTCCATCTCCGACGTCCCGATGAAGACCAGTTCCTGCTTGCGGTCGCCGAACGGCCCGCGCGTTCGCTTCTCGATCATGGCGAGGTGCTCGGGGTCCGCGGGCCAATGCTGCTTCGGGACGGCGGCCCACCAGTGGCCGGCCGCGCCATGGCGCACCAAGGCTCCGGCCATGCTCATCTCGCCGCACCATTGTGGCCTCGTCGCGATCCAGAAGAAGCCCTTGGCGCGGATCACATTCGGCCACGTCCTGTTGAAGAACGCGTGCAGCTTCGAGGGATCGAACGGCGCTGCCGCGCGATAGACGAAGCTCCGGATGCCGTATTCCTCGGTCTCGGGCGTGTGGTCGGCGAAACCGTTCAGCTCCTTGAACCAGAGCGGATGGCGGTGCGCCTTCTCGAAATCGAAGAGACCGGTTGCGAGGATCGCATCGAGCGGTGCGCGGCCTTCGCTGGTCTCGATGATCCGGGCCTCGGCGTTGAGCGCGCGGATGATGGTGCGCGCGGCCTCGATCTCGCGTGGCTTCGCGATATCGAGCTTGTTCAGCACGACGACGTCGGCGAACTCGATCTGCTCGACGAGCAGGTTGACGATCGGGCGCTGGTCGTCGTCGCCGAGCGCCATGTCGCGATCGGCGAGAAAGTCGGTGGTGGAATAGTCCTTGAGGAGGTTCGCCCCGTCGACCACGGTCACCATCGTGTCGAGCCGCGCGACGTCGGCGAGACTGTTGCCGTCCTCGTCGCGGAACTCGAACGTGGAGGCCACGGGCAGTGGCTCGGAGATCCCCGTCGACTCGATCAGCAGGTAGTCGAAGCGGCCTGCTGAGGCGAGGCGGCGGACCTCCTTCAAGAGGTCGTCGCGCAAGGTGCAACAGATGCAGCCGTTCGACATCTCGACGAGGGTCTCGTCGGTACGCGAGAGATCGGCGCCGCCGTCGCGGACGAGGTCGGCGTCGATGTTCACCTCGCTCATGTCGTTGACGATGACCGCGACCTTGCGGCCCTCGCGGTTGTTCAGGACATGGTTGAGCAGGGTCGTCTTGCCGGCGCCGAGAAAGCCCGAGAGCACGGTCACCGGGAGCCGCGCGTCAGGGGCGCCTCCCGCCGTCTCGAGATGGGTCCGCAGCTCTGCATCCATGGTTGCCGCCTCCAAACAGTGAACGTGGTCTAATGTAATGTTATACTATAATATACGTCAAGATGATCAGACAGGATCAACAGGTCGGGCGTATGGCGCGAGGTTCCAAATCGCAGGATGGGCTCAGCCCGAAGGAGGCGCTGATCGTGGAGGCGCTGCGCCGCGCGTCCCGGCCACTGAGCGCCTGCGATCTCATCGAGGTGCTGCACGACGAGGGGGCATCGCGGTTCGAGCCGGCTCACTAGAGCACGGTCGGCCAGGAGCTGAGCGGCGCATCGTTGTCCCGAGCAGGCCCATCGTCGAAGCGAATACATCCCGGGTCACACGTTATGAACGGTGCCTTCCATCAGAGCCGGCGGCGGATGCGCGGTACTGACAAGGCAGATTATTTTGACTAACCTTCGATGTGGACCAACACGATGGATAGGATAGGGTCCGCGAGAGGAAATCGATGAGCACAGTCAAAAGCGCTCTGGCCCAGAAGAGTGGTGCCCTGATCCATGTGCGGTCCAGCGACATGGTTGTCGACGCCTTGCGCCAGATGCGCGACAACCGAGTCCGGGCGGTGCTCGTCATCGACGACGGTGTGCTGGTCGGCATCGTGACCCAGGGCGACTGCGCGATCAAAGTGCTGTTGCCCGGGCTCGATGCAAAGCAGACACGCGTCGGCGAAGTGATGACGCGAAACCCTGTGACGGTCAAACCGGACGATCCCCTCGAAGGCTGCATGGTCATGATGTCGGCGCGTGCTTTTCGCCATCTGCCGGTGGTCGACAAGGGCAAGGTCGTGGGCGTGATCTCGATCGGAGACATCGTCAAGGATACGATCCGGGATCTGAAGCTCAACGTGAACGAACTCATGAACCTCATCATGACGGACGGCCCGGGCGGCTGACCGCCGAGCTGCGGCTCCGTCGCCGCACGTCTGCGGACCTGCACGATCAGCACTCCGTCAGGCGGCCATGGCGGCCGGTCGCGTCGTCGCGAACGGGTGCCCGACCCGAGCCGTACTGATCCATCTCGACACGCCGTGGCGGGCAGCGCATTCTCGGGGCAAACCACGCCCACCCCCGAGGAACCGACGCCATGTCCGATCTGCCGAAACACGTCGCCATTCATGAGGAAGGCCCCCGCGAGGGCTTCCAGATCGAGCCCGGCCCGATCCCGACCTCCGACAAGATCAAGCTGATCGAGGCGCTGGCCGACACGGGCCTCCACCATATTCAGGCGTGCTCGTTCGTCTCGCCGCGGGTCGTGCCGCAGTGGGCGGACGCCGAGCAGACCGTCGCCGGCTTCAAGGCGAAGCCCGGGGTCGACTACACCGCGCTGTGGTTCAACGCCTCGGGCCTCGACCGGGCACTCGCGTTCAAGGACAAGCTCAAGCTCTCCGGCTCGATCTCGCTCGTCGCCACCGAAGGCTTCTGCAAGAAAAACCTCAACCGCACGCTCGCCGAGAACTACGAGGCCATGCGCAAGCAGACGGCGCTGCACATCGAGCGCGGCGTCCCCGTCAAGCGCATCGGCGTGATGGCGGCGTTCGGGTGCAATTATTCCGGCGACGTTCCGCCGGAGCAGGTCGTCGAGCGGGTCGCGGACGGCTTCAGGCTCGCCGAGGAAGCCGGCGCCACGATCGAAGTCATCTCGCTCGCCGACACGATGGGCTGGGCCATCCCGCCGCGCATCGAGAAGGTGATCGGGGCCGTGCGCGCCAAGTGGCCGGGGCACACCATCGGGCTCCATCTCCACGACACGCGCGGCATGGCCGTCGCCAACGCACACGCCGCGATGAAGATGGGCGTGGCGCAGTTCGACTCCACGGTGGGTGGTCTCGGCGGTTGCCCGTTCGCCGGACAGAAGGGTGCTGCCGGCAACATCTGCACGGAAGAACTCGTGCTGCTCTGTCAGGAGATGGGCATCGAGACCGGTGTCGATCTCGACAAGCTGATCGAGGTCGGGCGCATGGCCGAAGAGATCGTCGGGCACGTGCTGCCGTCGGAGCTCATTCACGCCGGCAGCCTCGAGGCGTTCCGGCGCAAGGCGGCGTGAGGCAGTGGCCTGCGTGCGCATGACGCGGTGGCCTACGGCCATACGAGGGGCTTTCAGCCCCTCGTGCTCCCCGACCAGGGGCCGGCCCCTGGACCCCTACTCGATGAGTAACGTTTCATGACACCTGCCGAACCTGAGACGTCTTGTCTGCCTCTCGCGGGCATCCGCGTGCTGGAGCTTTCGCATACGGTCATGGGACCGACGGCAGGGCTCGTCCTCGCCGATCTCGGGGCCGACGTCATCAAGGTCGAGCCGGCGCCGAAGGGCGACCACACGCGTGGGCTCGGCGGTTTCGCGTCCGGGTTCTATTCGGCCTTCAACCGGAACAAGCGCGGCATCGCCCTCGACCTCAAGCACGCCGATGGGCGCGCTGCGTTCCACAAGCTCGTCGCGGGCGCCGACGTCGTGCTCGAGAACTACGGGCCGGGCACCATGGAGCGGCTTGGCTCGGGCTGGGACGTGCTCGAGAAAATCAACCCACGGCTGATCTACCTCGCGCTCAAGGGCTATCTGCCGGGGCCCTACGCGCACAGGCCGGCGCTCGACGAGGTCGTTCAGTTCCATGTCGGTCTCGCGTACATGACGGGCCCGCCGGGGCAGCCGCTTCGCGCAGGCGCCTCGATCATCGACATTCTCGGCGCGGTGTTCGGCGTGATCGCACTGCAGGCGGCGCTGCGCGACCGCGACCGGACGGGGAAGGGCCAGCGCATCTCGTCGGCGTTGTTCGAAAGCGCGGCGTTCCTCATGGCCTCGCATATGTCGGGCATCGTCGCGACGGGCGAGGACATGCCGCCGATGCCAGCGCGACGCGGTGCGTGGGCGATCTACGAAGTGTTCCCATGCGCGGACGGGGAACTCTTCATCGGCGTCACCAGCGATCAGCAGTGGGCGCGGTTCGTCGAGGAATTCGCGCTGCAGGACCTCGCCGCCGATCCACGGCTCGCGAGCAACATCATGCGGGTGGCGGAGCGGGAATGGCTCATTCCGCGTCTCAAGGAGATCATCGCGCCGCTGCCGCGCGCCGAGGTGGAAGAGCGGCTCGAGCGCGCAGCCTGTTCGTGGGCGCCGGTCGGCAAGCCGCGCGATCTCTTCGAGGATGCGCATCTGTTGGCCACGAACGGTCTCATCGAGACGTTCGTGTCGCGCGTCGGGGGAATGGACGGGAAGGCCGCCAAGCTGCCGGCGCTGCCGTTCGAACTCGGTGGCGTGCGGATGGGGCTCCGGCGGCACGCGCCTCGGCTCGGAGAGCACAACGAGGAAGTGCTGGCGGAGGCCGGCTACAGCGCCGCCGAGATCGCGGCCATGGCGGAAAAGAACGTCATCGTCGCGGGGTGATGCCCGTCGCTGCTTCAGGAGCGCACTCATGCCGACCAAGACCGTTCTCGTCGCCGGCGCCACGGGCCTCGTCGGGCATGCGGCGATGCAGCATTTCGCCGGCCTCCCCGATACGGAGGTGATCGCGGTCTCGCGGCGGAAGCCGGCCGAGACTTTCGGGGCGCGGTTCATTCCGCTGGACCTTCAGGACAGGGCGCGGGCGGCCGAGGTGATCGGCGGGCTCAAGTCGGTGACGCACGTCGTCTATGCAGCGCTCTACGAAAAGCCGGGGCTCGTCGAAGGCTGGCGCGCCGACGACCAGATCGCCATCAACGACCGGATGCTGCGCAACCTGCTCGATCCGCTGCTTGGTGCGGCGAAGGGGCTCCGGCACGTCTCGCTGCTGCAAGGCACGAAGGCCTATGGTTCGCATGTGCGGGCCATGCGCTATCCGGCGAGGGAGGGGCGCGACGAAGCCCGCGACATTCCCAATTTCTACTGGGCGCAGGAGGATTATCTGCGCGACGTGCAGCGCGGGCGGGACTGGGCGTTCTCCATCTTCCGGCCGGTGCTCATCGTCGGCTTCTCGCTCGGCGCGGCGATGAACCTCGTGCCGGCGATCGGCGTCTATGCGGCGATGCTGAAAGAGCGCGGCGAGCCGCTGCATTTCCCCGGCGGGCCGGCGCGCGTTTCGCAGGCCATCGACGCGGGGCTTCTGGCGCGGGCCATGGCGTGGGCCGGTGATGCGCCGGGGGCGCGCAACGAAGCGTTCAACGTGGCCAACGGCGACGTGTTTGCGTGGCCGCACGTCTGGCCGGCGCTCGCCAAGGCGTTCGGCATGGCGCCCGGCGAGGACCGGTCCCTGTCGCTCGCGGCCGAGATCGCGCCGCGCGAGGATGTCTGGCAGTCGATCGTCGCCAAGCACAAGCTCACGGCGCCGGATCTCAAGTCGCTCGTCGGGCTGTCGTTCGAGTATGCGGATTACCAGATGGGATACGGCCGCACGACGCCCGCTCCGGCAGCTTTTTCCTCCACGATCAAGCTGATGCAGGCGGGGTTCACCGAGGTGATGGACACGGAGGCGATGTTCCTCGCCGCCATCCGTGCATTTCAGAGCCGTCGCCTGCTGCCGTCGCCGTAAGGCGGGACGTGGGCCGCCTCAGCCGACCTTGCGCATGATCTCCGCCAGCCGGTCGAGAAGCGGCAGCGTCTTTTCGGCGTCGTCGGATGCGATGGCGTAGACGATCCGCGCCACGCCGGCATCGCGATAGCGCACGGCTGCCTCCTCGGTCTGCGGCGGGGCCGAGACGGTGATCGGGAGCGTCGCCGGATCGCGCCCGGCGGCCCGGCACATCTCGTAGAATTCGGGGAGCGTGTCGAGAAGGTCGCCGTAGTTCTTGCGCACGGCGTGCGGATACCAGCCGTCGCCATACTGGATGGCGCGCCGCGCGCCCCACGGAAACGCGCCGCCGACAATGACGGGCGGATGCGGCTTCTGTACCGGCTTCGGCCAGGTCATCATCGGTGGGAAGCGCACCAGTTCGCCTTCGTAGGCGGGCTTCGACTTGGTCCAGATCTCGCGCATGGCGGCGACGCGCTCCTCCATCAGCTTGAAGCGGCCCTTGAAGTCGGTGGTGCCGTGGTCGGCCATCTCCTCGGCGTTCCAGCCGGCGCCGATGCCGAACAGGAAGCGGCCGTTCGAGATCTGGTCCAGGCTTGCCACGGATTTCGCGGTCTGGATCGGATCGCGCTGGGTGACGAGGCAGATGCCGGTCGCGAGCTTCAGTTTCGTGGTGGCGGCGGCGGCGGCCGAGAGCGTCACGAACGGGTCCATGACGTCGTAGTATTTCTTCGGCAGGTCGCCGCCTTGCGGGAACGGCGAGGCCCGCGACAGCGGGATGTGCGAGTGCTCGGGCGTCCAGAGGCTCTCGAAGCCCCGCTCCTCGAGCGCCTTCGCCATGGCCACAGGGCCAATGGAATAGTCGGTGAAGAAGATCGCGACGCCGTACTGCATGGGGCCTCCGGTTTTTCGCTGTCGCCGCGGATGATGCGACTGGGCTCAGCCGTCAATTCTGTTTCTGTCCGTAATTGAGAAGACCGCCGGCATTCTTCGGCGGGCGGGCGCGGATCGCGTCTTCGATCGGCTCGGTTCCCCAGCCGGGACGCGAGGGCATGATCAGGTGCCCGTCGGCGTACTCGGGGACGTGCGTGAACAACTCGTAGTCCCAGGCGAGCCGGTCGATGTCGGTCTCCATGATGCGCAGGTTCGGGACGGCGGCGGCGAAGTGCGCGTTCATCATGGTGCAGAGGTGGCCATAGAAGTTGTGCGGCGCGACGTTCACCTCGTGCGCCTCGGCGAGATTGGCGATCTTCATCGATTGCCACACCCCGTTCCACGGCGTGTCGATGATGGCAACGTCCATGGCCTGCTCGCGGAAGTAGGGCAGGAACTCGCGCACGCCGAGCAACGTCTCGCAGCTCGAGATCGGATGCGGGCTCTGGCGGCGGATGAAGCCCAGAGCTTCCGGATTGTACGTGTCGATCTCGATCCAGAACATGTCGAGGTCGGCGATCTCGCGCAGGATCTTGAGGAAACCCTCGGTCTTGGCGTGGAAGTTGAGGTCGAGCAGGATGTCGACGTCGGGGCCCGTCCCCTCGCGCAGCGCCTCGAGGTGCATACGGAGATTGCGCAGGACGTGGCGCTCGACGTTGACGGCGGGCTCGTTCGGCGAGCCGAAGCCCGGCCGCCAGCCGCGCGGGTTCTGCTGCTTCTCGTCATAGATGAAGATGTTCGTCTTGCAGGCCGTGAAGCCCTTCTCGCGCACCTCGCGGCCCATGGCGACGGTGCCGTCAAGGCTGGTGATGGCGGGTGTGTACCAGGTCGGATGATTGATCCGCCACGTACAGCAGTGGGACCAGTAGACGCGAATGCGGTCGCGCACCTTGCCGCCGAGCAGTTCGTAGCAAGGCACGCCGAGCGATTTCGCCTTGGCGTCGAGCAGCGCGTTCTCGATGGCACCGAGGGCGAGCGCGACGACACCTCCGGCCGCGGGACGGGTGGCGGCGTAAAGCTCGGCGTAGATGCGTTCGTGCTCGCCGACGGGCTGGCCAATGACGCGGGCGCCGAGGCGGTTGATGGCCGTCGCCACGCCGGGGGCGCCGAAGCCTTCGTCGAACTCGGACCAGCCGGTGACGCCGTCTTCCGTAACGACCTTTACGAAATGATAGTTTCGCCAGCCGGCATCGCAGGCGAGCGTCTCGAGGGAGCGGATGCGCGAGGATACGGTCAGGGCAGCCATGGCGTTCTCTCCGGTCTCGCCGGCTCTCGCGGCCGGGTTGCCCTATCGTGGCGGAAAACCGTGGCCGCTGTCACGCGGCGCGTCGCGTGACGTGCCGTCAACTGACCACTCGACGGGCGTTCCCGGAACGGGCAGACTCGGGGTCCGTGCGCCGCCCAACCATGGCGCCATCAACGTGGAGACCGGCACATGGCGCATCTGAGCGCGGCGGAGCAAGCGACGTTCGACAATCTGAAGCGCCGGCTGCGCATCCCGGTCATCGGCGCGCCGCAGTTCATCATCTCGTATCCGAGCCTCGTCATCGCGCAGTGCAAGGCCGGCGTCGTCGGCTCGTTCCCGGCGCTCAATGCCCGTGCCGAGGGGCAGCTCGACGAGTGGCTCTCGCAGATCAAGGAAGAACTCGCCGCCCACGATCGCGCCCATCCGGAGCGGCCGTCGGCGCCGTTCGCGGTCAACCAGATCGTGCACCGCTCGAATGACCGGCTGGAAAAGGACGTCGAGATCTGCGTCCGCCACAAGGTGCCGCTCGTGATCTCGTCGCTCGGCGCTCGAGAGGACGTCTACAAGGCATTCCGCAGCTACGGCGCGCTTGTCCTCCACGACATCATCAACCCGACGTTCGCGCGTAAGGCGATCGACAAGGGGGCGAGCGGTCTCATTGCGGTCTGTGCGGGCGCGGGCGGTCATGCCGGTACGCTGTCGCCGTTCGCGCTGGTGCAGGAGATCCGGCAGTTCTTCGACGGCCCCCTCGCGCTGTCGGGCTCGATTGCCAATGGCCGCGCGGTGCTCGCCGCCCGCACGCTCGGCGCCGACTTCGCCTACATCGGATCGATGTTCATCGGCTCGGAGGAGGCGAACGCGGTGCCCGGCTACAAGCAGGACATCGTGTCGTCCGGGGGCGAGGACATCATCTACACCAACCTCTTTACGGGCGTGCACGGCAACTACCTGAAGCCGTCGCTGGTGCGTGCCGGTCTCGATCCAGCGAACCTGCCGCAGAGCGATCCGAGCAAGATGAACTTCGCGAGCGATCGGCCTGCCAAGGCCTGGAAGGACATCTGGGGGGCCGGTCAGGGTGTCGGCGCGGTCCGGAAGATCGAGCCGGTGGCAGCCATGATCGATCGGCTCGAGGCGGAGTACCTCGCCGCGAAACGTGACATCTGCGGATAGCAGTAGCGATTTCGGATACATCATGCGCCTCGACGTCGACGGAGAACGGATCGACACGCCCACTGTCGCCGACGTCGTGCGCTCGGTCGCGGACACGGCGCCCTACGACGGCTGGGTGATCACGGCCATCGTCAACGACGACAACTGGCTCGAGGCCGAAGCCGGCGCCGACGACCTCTATCGCATGACGTTCTGTGACACCGGCCGCATCGGCCTCGGCGAGGACGCCGTGCCGGCAGCGGTCGTGCGCGAGATGCTCGCGGCCTATCTCGCTCGCGACCCGTCGTGGCGGGGCAAGGTCGGCTGGAAGGCCGAAGAGCCGCCCGCAAAAGGCGTCACGTCCAGCCCGCTCACCGCCGGCTCGCCACCCTGGTGGGTGGTGGTTCTGGTGCCGGGTTCTGTCGTAGCGTTCCTCTTCTCGTTCGAGATCTTCGGCAACTGGCTCGCGCGCATACCGGGGCCGCGCTGGTTGCAATCGACCGAGGCACAGATCGTCACGGGCTTCGCGCTCCTCTGCTTCGTCGTTTTTCTCGGTGCGCTGATCGTCAAGCTGATCGAGGAACGCAAGGCCTCGCGCTGGACGAAGACCATGGGCCGCATCGTGACGTCGAAGGAGGGTTTCGAACTCACCCGGACGAGCGGCAGCGACATGCCGCGCAACGAGCGGGTCGCGCAGATCGCCTACGCGTTCGAAGTGGGCGAGGAGACGTTCACCGGCCGGCGGATCTCGCTCGCCGAGCGCATTCCCGAGAGCGAAGTCGCCGATCTCCTGAAGCGATATCCGGAGGGGAAGATCGTCGCCGTCTACTACGACCCGGCCGATCCAACGCACTCGATCCTCGAGCGTGGCGTTCCGGAGGGTTTGCTGCTCGGTTGTCTCGCGATGACGGGGTTCGGGATCGCGGGCGTGGCGGCGTTGGTCGGCGCCCTCTCGTACGGTCCACAGCTCATCAAGGAGGCGCTGCCGAATGCCGTGCCGCCGCTACTGATGATTTTCGGTGGTGCGGGGAGCTTCCTTCTCCTGCTCGGGATCGGGCTGCTCCGGGGGCAACTCGCGGCCCGTCGCTGGCCGAAGACGAGCGGACGGGTCACACTCAGCGAGGTTCAATCCTTCTCACGGCGCGGCAAGTCGGGTCGCCCCATCCTGTCGCACATGCCCGTCGTCGAGTTCGTCTACACCGTCAAAGGGCGCGAGTACCGCAGCCGGATGATGCGTCTCGACACGGAAGTGGCCGGCTCGAAGAGCTACGCCGAGCGCCTGGCTGCGAAGTATCCCTCGGGCAAGATCGTGACCGTCATGTACGATGCGGCCGATCCATCGCGCGGCGCGCTCGAAGTGCGGGCGGGGCTGAGCTATTTCATGTTGGCCCTCGCCGGCCTGCTGCTTCTCGGCGCGCTCTGGTCGTCGGGGCTGCTGACGGACGGCCCGCCGCTCAACGTCCGTTGAGCGACAGGGCCATCGCGTTACCCTGCCAGCGCTTCGGGATCCAGCATCAGGGTCGAGTCGCCGCCGGTCACGACGCTGTCCTTCAGCGACGGGGCGGCGACGGCGTGGTTCTCGGCGAAGTAGCGGGCGAGCGCGATCCGGGTCGGCGCATCGGACGGCGTCTCGCGCAGTGCCGCGAGGGCGCCGCGCGCGAGATACACGCCACCTGCCGTCAGCCCGAAGAGGCGGAGATAGGGTTGTGCTCCGGCCAGTGCGGTATCGGGCGATTTGGCGAGCGTCGCGCCCATCCAGCGCGAGGCCTCGACGAGGGCCGCGATCGCCTCCGCCAGACGCTCGCCCATGCGGCCGAGTTCCGGACGGTTGACGGCGCGCACCTCGTCGACCGTCGCCTGCAGTTCTGCGACATAGGCCATGAGCACCTTGCCGCCGTCGAGCGTCAGCTTGCGCGTCAGCAAGTCGATGGCCTGGATGCCGTTGGTGCCCTCGTAGATCGGCAGGATGCGGGCATCGCGATAGTGCTGGGCCGCGCCCGTCTCCTCGACGAAGCCCATGCCGCCGTGCACCTGAACGCCGATCGACGCCACCTCGACGCCGATGTCGGTCGAGAACGCCTTCGCGACAGGTGTCAGCAGGGCGGCGCGATCCAGCGCGGCCTTCCGCGTCGCGTCGTCGGATGCGGTGTGGGCGATGTCGAGTTCGCGGGCCGTGACGAGGCAAATGGCGCGGGCGGCCTGCGTCATCGACTTCATGGTCATCAGGTTCCGGCGCACGTCGGCGTGCTCGATGATCGGGCTCATCACGCCGGGGCCGGCCGTCGTGGCGCGACCCTGTTTTCGCTCCTGGGCATAGGCGACGGCGCGTTGCGTCGCGCGTTCGGCGATGGCGACGCCCTGCACGCCGACGGCGAGGCGGGCTGCGTTCATCATGATGAACATGACGTTGAGGCCGCGGTTCTCCTCGCCGACGAGATAGCCGACGGCGCCTTCGCCGCTCTCGCCGTACTTCATGACGCACGTCGGGCTCGCGTGGATGCCGAGCTTGTGCTCGAGGCCGGCGCAGACGACGTCGTTCCTTTCGCCGAGCGTGCCGTCCGGATTGACCAGCACCTTCGGCACGACGAAGAGCGAGATGCCGCGTGTTCCGGGAGGCGCGTCGGGCAGGCGCGCGAGGACGAGATGGATGATGTTCTCCGTCATCTCGTGATCGCCGTAGGTGATGTAGATCTTGGTCCCGGTGATGCGGTAGGTGCCGTCGGGCTGGCGAACCGCCTTCGTGCGGAGATGGCCGAGATCGGAACCGGCGTGCGGCTCCGTGAGGTTCATGGTGCCGGTCCAGCGGCCGGAGGCCATGTTCGGCAGGTAGGTGCGCTTCAGGTCGTCGCTGCCGTGCGCCTTGATGGCGTCGATGGCGCCCTGGGTCAGCAACGGGCAGAGGCCGAAGCCCATGTTGGCCGAGTTCCAGATCTCGCATGCGGCCATCGAGACCACCTCGGGCAGGCCTTGGCCACCGATCGCCTCGTCGGCGGCGAGCGAGGCCCAGCCGCCGTCCGCGAACGCCTTGTAGGCCTCGGCCCAGCCCGGTGGTGTCACCACCTTGCCGTCCACGAGCTTCGAGCCCGCGCGGTCGCCGGACCAGTTCAGCGGATCGAGCACGGCGGAGGCGAACTTGCCGGCCTCGTCGACCACGGCGCGGACCGTATCCTCGTCGACGGCGACGGCGCCGGAGGAAATCAGCCCATCAAGGCCGGCTGCCGTCTTGAGCGCGAACATGATGTCGTCTACTGGAGCACGGTAGGTCATGGTTTCGCTGCCATCCTCGTCGGTGAGCCCGGTCAACCCGTCCGGCGCCGATCAGCGGCGCGGCTCTCTCGGCTGGAGGAATATACGCTCCGTGCGGATCGCTCAACCGAGCCCGGCGACGATCGAGGACGCAGCCCGCCTGCTCCTCGCGGGCGAGCTCGTGGCGTTCCCGACGGAGACCGTCTATGGCCTCGGCGCCGATGCAACCCAGGGCCGGGCCGTCGCCGGCATCTACGAGGCCAAGGGGCGGCCGCATTTCAATCCGCTGATCGCGCATGTCGCAGGGCTCGCCGAGGCCGAGGCGATCGCCGTTTTCAACGAAGGGGCGCGTCGGCTCGCGGCAGCTTTCTGGCCGGGTGGACTGACCATGGTGCTCGCGGCCCGGGAGGGCTCGCCGGTGTCGAGCCTCGTTACTGCCGGGCTCGCGACGATCGCAGTCCGGGTGCCGTCGCATCCGGTGGCGCTCGATCTTCTCCGCGCGACGGGGCGTCCGGTCGCGGCCCCGTCGGCGAACCGGTCGGGGCATGTGAGCGCCACGACGGCGGCCCACGTCGCGGCCGATCTCGGAGCGGAGGTGGCACTTATCATCGACAGCGGCCCGACGGCCTATGGGGTCGAGTCCACGATCCTCGACATGACCGGCGAGGCGCCGCGACTGCTGCGTCCCGGCGCGATCACGGCCGAGGACATCGAACGCGTGACCGGCTCGCGGCCACTCGGCGCGGTCGCTGACCCTGTCTCGGTCCCCATCGCGCCCGGGCAACTCGAGAGCCATTACGCGCCGGCCATTCCCGTCCGTCTCGACGCCACCAGCCCGCGCGAGGGCGAGGCGTTCCTTGCCTTCGGACCCTACGCGCCAGCTTACGACGGGCCGCTTCTCAATCTCAGTCCACGTGGCGATCTCAGGGAGGCGGCGGCCAACCTGTTCGCGGCGCTCAGGCGTCTCGACCGTTCGGGGGCACGCGGTCTCGCGGTGATGCCCATTCCCGAACGCGGTCTCGGCGTGGCCATCAACGATCGTCTCCGGCGCGCGGCCGCGCCTCGGCCCACCATCCCGGCGGCGACGGAGCGCGCATGAACCTGTATCTCCCGATTGCCGAGATCGCGTTGCCGCTGCCGCTCCTGCTGGCGCTCGGCGTGGCCGTCGGCGTGCTGTCGGGGATGTTCGGAATCGGTGGCGGGTTCATCACCACGCCGATGCTGATCTTCCTCGGTGTGCCCCCGCCGGTCGCAGTCGGGACCGGAACGAGCCAGGTCGTGGCGTCGTCGGTGTCGGGGGCGCTCGGGCACTGGAGCCGTGGCAACGTCGATCTGAAGATGGGGCTCTACCTGATCCTCGGGGGGCTATTCGGTGCCACGTCGGGCATCCAGCTCCAGCAGTTCCTGAAGGCGGTCGGGCAGCTCGACTTCTTCACCACCGTCACTTACGTCGTGATGCTGGGGCTGGTCGGCAGCCTCATGGTGCTCGAGGCCGTGCGGCTGATGTTCCGAACGGCGCGCGGTCAGCCGGCCGGAGCGGGGCGGCGCGCGGGCCAGCACAACTGGCTCCTGAAGCTGCCACTCAAGACGCGGTTCCAAACCTCGAAGCTCTACATGAGCGTGTTGCCGCCGCTCGCGATCGGCGGTTTCGTCGGCTGGCTCACGGCCATCATGGGCGTCGGCGGCGGCTTTCTCCTGGTGCCGGCGCTGATCTACATGCTGCGCATGCCGACCCGGATGGCGCTCGGCACCTCCGCGTTCCAGATCATCTTCGTCGCCGCCTACGCGACCGTGCTGCAGGCGACGCAGAACTATTCGATCGACGGGGCGCTCGCGCTGCCGCTGATCGTCGGCGGGGTGATCGGAGCGCATCTCGGCGTTGCGGTTGCCGGCCGCCTCAATCCCGAGCAGCTCCGGGCGCTTCTCGGTCTTCTCGTGCTTGCCGTCGCGATCCGCATGGCTGGCGGCCTGGTGCTCAAGCCGGCTGATGTCTACACGCTCGACACCGGTGAGATCCGGGTCGAAAAGGCCATCGCGGAGAAGCAGAAGGCGGCGCCGCCGAAGGCCGCTCCGACGCCCGGCGGGAGCTGAGGCGATCGCCGGCGCGCCGGCATCCGTCGCAGGAGAGAGACGATGACGGCGACCGACACCTTGAACTGCCTTCATGGCCGGCCGGATTCGATCATCTTCGAGGCGAGCCCGCTGGGTGGGCCGGTCGCGCGCCTGATCCATGGTGACGGCCAGGCCCTCGTCGCGCTGCATGGGGCGCACGTCCTCAACTGGACGCACAGGGGAGAGGGTCTGTTGTGGCTCTCACCGGTCGCGCGCATTCGCGAGGGCAAGGGCATCCGCGGCGGTATTCCCGTGTGCTGGCCGTGGTTCGGCGATCATGCCGGCGGCGCGCCACATCCCGCGCACGGTTTCGTTCGCCACCGGGCGTGGGATGTCGTCGGGACGACGGCCGATGCGTCGGGCGTGTCGATCCGGCTCGGGACCGCAACGCGCGACAGCGATCTCGCCGCATTCCCGCATCCGGCTTCGGTGGAGCTGACGGTGCGTCTCGACACCGGGCTTTCGCTCAGTCTCGAAACGCGCAATCTCGGGGAAGCGCCGCTCGCCCTGACGCAAGCCCTGCATACCTATTTCCGTGTCTCCGACATCGCATCGGTGTCGGTCTTGGGGCTCGACGGCGCGACGTATCTCGACAAGCTGCAAGGTTTCGCGCGGATGGCGCAGGCGGGGCCCATCGCTTTCGGCGAAGAGGTCGACCGGATCTACGTCGGCGAGACGTCGCGCATCGAACTCGTAGACGCAGGGCTCGGTCGCCGCCTGCTCATCGAGAGCCGCGGCAGCCGGAGCGCCGTCGTCTGGAATCCGTGGACCGACAAGACCGCGCGCCTCGGCGACATGGGTTCGCCGGACGCGTTCCGGCAGCTGGTGTGCATCGAGACGGCGAATGCGGGCGACGACGTCGTCTCCATTCCGGTGGGCGGCGCGCACGTTCTCTCCGCCGCCTATCGCCTCCTCGATTGAGCGCCGGCGCTTCCTGGTGTTGCTGGCGTCCGTCGACTTATCCCCGGGCCATGCCGCGCATGCTAGACTATCGCACTTCGATTTATACTGTGACTGTACATGTCGTTCGATGAGGTTATATTTTATTTTATTGCAATATCTGTTGACACCGTCCCGGTTGTTTCGTACATTCTGAGTATAACGCGACAGTTGTTTGAGGCCCGGCCGGGTCGAGTGGACATCCCCGGCTTTCCAGTGCCCAAGCCGCGACGCTCTCTCCATTGAAGGACTGCCTCGACCGACGCCGGCCGCCCCGCGAGCCGGCGCAACGCATTGGGCGCCCCGCTGGTGACGGCCATTCCGCCTCCCCTCTCGCCGGAGCCTTCATGACCGCCAGCCGTTCGCCCGACTGGGCCGCCATTCGCCGCCGCTACGAGGAAACCGACGATGCCAGCGCCGACATCGCCGCCGCAGGTGGCATCACGCGCAAGGATCTTGCCGCCCGTGCCAAAAAGGAGAGATGGCGGCGGCAGAAGCCGCGGCCTTTTCCGCCCGTCCGGGTGACACCGGCCGAGCCCGAGCCCGTGTCGCCGCTCAGGCAAACGACTCAGAGGCCGACGCAGCGGGTGACGGCATCGCCGGCTGCCCGACGACGGCTCTTCGAGCGGATCGTTGCTGCCATCTCGCTGAAGCTCGAACAGCTCGAGCGGCGCATGTCGAAGGATCTGGCCGGCGACGATCTCGCATCGGCCACCGACCACGAGCGCGAGGCGCGCGCCATCGGCGCGCTGATCGACAACCTCGACAAGATCACGGAGATGCAATCTGGACTGTCCAAATCCAGTGGCAAACGCGGCCCCACCGTCGATGGCGATCTTGCCCACGAGGCGGACCGCTACCGCCGCGAGCTTGCGGAGCGTCTTTCTCGCCTTGTCGGCGCTGCCGGCGAGTGACCGGCAGGCGCTCTTTGCGGCAGCGATGCCCGACGAGGCCACGGCTCGGACGCTCGCCTTCGACTGGCAGATCTGGGCGCGGGACGATCAGTTGCCGCCGCTGCATGCGGCACCGGACCAGCCCTGGCGCACGTGGCTCCTTCTCGGAGGGCGCGGTTCGGGGAAGACCCGGGCCGGTGCCGAGTGGGTGCGGGCCGTGGCCCTAGGGCTCTGGCCCGGCGAGCCTGCCGCGGCGCGGATCGCGCTCGTCGGTCCGACACAACAGCATGTGAGGGCAGTCATGGTCGAAGGCGTCTCAGGGCTGCTGGCGGTCCACCCGCCCGGCCAACGGCCGGTGCTCGAAATCTCGAAGGGCCAGCTCGTCTGGCCAAACGGGTCGATTGCGCAGTTCTTTTCGGCGGAGGATCCGGAAGGCCTCAGAGGCCCGCAGTTCGATGCCGCCTGGTGTGACGAGCTCGGCCGCTGGAAGCGCGGACACCGGGCGTGGGACATGCTGCAATTCGGGCTCCGGCTCGGCGCGCTGCCGCGCCAGGCCGTCACCACGACGCCGCGCGCCGGCGTTCTCCTGAAGCGGATCATGGCCGATCCGGCGACGGCGGTGACGCGGGCACGCACCGTCGACAACGCCGCCAACCTGGCGCCGCGTTTCATCCAGGAGGTGACGCGGATGTACGCCGGCACCGCACTCGGCCGGCAGGAACTCGACGGCGAGGTGATCACAGAGCGACCCGACAGTCTCTGGCAGCGCAAGTGGGTGGCCGAGGCGCGGATCCAGATCGCTCCCGAGCTGCGCCGCATCGTCGTCGCCGTCGACCCGCCGGTCACGGCCACGGAGAACGCCGACACGTGCGGCATCGTCGTTGCCGGCCTCGGCCCCGATGGCCGCGCCTATGTGCTCGCCGACCGCTCGCTCCAGGGTCGCGATCCGGCGACGTGGGCCAGGGCCGTCATCGCCGCCTACCGTGACTTCGCCGCCGACCGCATCGTCGCCGAGGCGAACCAGGGGGGCGATCTCGTCGTCAACGTCATCCGGCAGGTGGATGCCAATGCGCCGGTCAAGAAGGTGCATGCCTCGCGCGGCAAGTTCGCCCGCGCCGAGCCGATCTCCGCGCTCTATGCCGAAAACCGCGTCGTCCACGTCGGCGAGTTCCCGGCGCTCGAGAACCAGATGTGCGACTTCGGGCCCGAGGGGCTGTCCGAGGGACGCAGTCCCGATCGGGTCGACGCTCTGGTCTGGGCGCTCACCGAGCTGATGCTGACGACGACCCGCGATCCCGTGATCCGTCGCCTTTGAGAGTGCCCCGTTCGCCCGGCACCGCGCGTGCCCCGTCATCCTCGTGAGGTCTCACCGCATGTCGTCGCGTCTCGCCAATTTCGGTGGGCGGCTCGCTGCCGCCTTCACTGGCCGTCCCAGCACGCCCGCTGCCGTGTTGCCGCTCGCCGGCAAGGCGTCGGCGGCCGGCGGGCTCATCGCCTTCGAGAGCCTGCACCGGCCGGTCTGGGCGCCGCGGGATTACGCCGCCTTCGCGAGCGAAGGTTTCATGCAGAACGCGATCGTCTATCGCTGCGTGCGCATGATCGCGGAGTGCGCCGGCCACGTCCCTCTCCTCCTCTACGACGGCGAGCAGGAGATCCAGGAGCATCCGCTTCTGTCGCTCATCCGGCGGCCGAACAGCCACGAGACGTGGCCCGATTTCATGCAGCGGCTCGCGGGCTTCCTGCTCGTCTCCGGCAACGCCTACATCGAGGCCATTGCGCTCGACGGCGAGATCCGTGAGCTGCACACGCTCCGGCCCGACCGCGTGCGCATCGTGCCCGGTGCCGACGGCTGGCCCGAAGCCTTCGACTATTCGGCCGGCGGTCGCACGGTCCGCATCGCCGGCGATGCCGTCGAGGGTGTCCGCTCGGTCCTTCACATCAAGCTTTTCCATCCGACCAACGACCACTACGGCCTCTCTCCGCTCGAGGCCGCGGCCGGCGCCATCGATCTCCACAACGCGGCCCAGCGGTGGAACAAGGCGCTCCTCGACAACTCGGCCCGGCCGTCCGGCGCCATCGTCTATACGGCGCGCGACGGCAACCTGACGGCCGAGCAGATCGAGCGGTTGAAGGTCGAGCTGGAGGCGGGCTTCCAGGGTGCGGCCAACGCCGGACGGCCGCTCCTTCTCGAGGGCGGACTCGACTGGAAAGCCATGTCGCTGTCGCCAAAGGACATGGACTTCATCGAGGCCCGGCACGTCGCCGCGCGCGAGATCGCGCTCGCCCTCGGCGTGCCGCCGATGCTGCTCGGCATCCCGGGCGACAACACCTACTCCAATCTCGCGGAGGCGCAGCGCACCTTCTGGCGCTCGACCGTGCTGCCGCAAGTCGAGCGGATCGCGCTCGGCCTCTCGGGATGGCTCGGGCGGCTCGACGGCCGCGCGCTCGTCCTGAAGCCCGATCTCGATTCGCTCCCGGCATTGTCCGGCGAGCGGGACGCGCTCTGGGCGAGCCTCGAGCGGACGACGTTCCTCTCGCGCGACGAGAAGCGGGCGATCGCCGGCTTCTCGCCGCTCGCCGAGTGACGGGCTCCCCGCCGTTCGTTCTCCCCAATCACCTTCTGCAGGCGCGCCACATGCACATGCCGGATGAGGCCGTCTTCACGCGGCTCGATCTCAAGTCCGTCGCCGACGACGGGGTCTTCGAGGGCTACGCCTCGCTCTTCGAGCGCGAAGACCTGGGCCGCGACGTCATCGCACGCGGGGCCTTCGAGGAGACGCTCGCGACGCGTGGGGCCCGAGGCGTGCGGCTTCTCTTCCAGCACAATCCGGCCGAGCCGATCGGGGCCTGGGAAACGCTTTCCGAGGACTCGCTCGGCCTCTTCGCACGCGGACGCCTCTCGCCAGACGTGGCGCGCGCCCGTGAGATCCTCGCGCTGATGCGGGCCGGTGCGCTCGATGGGTTGTCGATCGGCTTTCGCGCCATCCGCGCGCAACGGGACCGGGCCCGCGGCGTGCGGCGCATCCTCAAGGCCGATCTTTGGGAAATCTCGATCGTGACGTTCCCCATGCTGCCGGGCGCACGCATCCGCTCCGTCAAGGGGCGGCCGCCAGTCGATGGGGTTCCGAGCGAGCGGGAGCTCGAACGCCGGCTCACGCAGGACGCTGGGCTGACGCGTTCACAGGCCCGGGCGCTGATGCGTCGCGGTGTCGAGGGCCTCGGGGGCATGCGGGACGCTGCCGCCGACGCCGACGAGACGAGGCTCGCAATGCGGCTCGGCGATGTGGCCCGGCTGCTGCGATCCTCACCTTCAACCCCCAGACTGAGGTGACTTCATGCACGACACGTACGAAACCAAGGGCACGGGCGATATCGCCTCGGCCATCGAGGATCTCGCGCGCGCGTTCGAGGCCTACAAGGAGACCAACGACCGCACGCTCGACGAGATCAAGTCGCGCGGTGCCGCCGATACCGTGACGGCCGACAAGCTCGTCCGTCTCGACCGGGCCGTCGAGGAACTGTCGCTCAAGGCACGTCGCCCGCAGATCGAAGGCGCCGGCCCCGTCCGGGTCGACAGCGCGCACAAATCCGCCTTCGAGGCCTATGTGCGGAAGGGCGAGACAGGCAGCCTCGCAGGGCTCGAGGCAAAGGCGCTCTCCGCCGGCACGGGTGCCGACGGCGGCTATCTCGTCCCGGAGGAGACCGAGCGCGTCGTCAACCAGGCGCTGAAGGACATCTCGCCCATCCGCGCCATTGCCGGCGTGCGCCAGGTCTCGTCCTCGGTATTCAAGAAGCCGTTCTCGCTCACCGGTCCAGGCACGGGCTGGGTCGGTGAAACCGCCGGTCGGCCCCAAACGGCATCGCCGACGCTCGCCGAACTCGCCTTCCCGACCATGGAACTCTACGCCATGCCGGCTGCCTCGCCGACGCTGCTCGACGACGCCGCCGTCAACATCGACGAGTGGATCGCGGAGGAAGTGCGCACCGCGTTCGCCGAGCAGGAAGGGGCCGCGTTCGTCAACGGCGACGGGGTCAACAAGCCGCGCGGCTTCCTCGACTATCCGAAGGTCGACGAGGCGAGCTGGACGTGGGGCAACATCGGGACGCTCTCGACGGGTGTCGCCGGTGGCTTTCCCGCGGTCAACCCGACCGACAAGCTGATCGATCTCGCCTACGCGGTGCGCAGCGGCTACCGGGCCAACGCGCATTTCGTGATGAACCGCGCGACGGAAGCCGTAATGCGCAAGTTCAAGGACGCGGACGGCAACTACATCTGGCAGCCGGCGCAGCGGCCAGGTGAAGCGCCGACGCTGCTCGGTCATCCGGTCGCGGAGAGCGAGGACATGCCGGACATCTCGGCCGGCTCGCACGCGATCGCCTTCGGTGACTTCAAGCGCGGCTATCTGATCGTCGACCGGATCGGGCTCCGCGTGCTGCGCGATCCCTACTCGTCGAAGCCCTACGTGCTCTTCTACACGACGAAGCGCGTCGGCGGCGGCGTTCAGGACTTCCACGCGATCAAGCTGCTGAAGTTCGCAGCCTGATCCCGTCGCGCCCCGGCACCGCCTCGCCGCCTCCTCCCCGGCGACCGGTGTCCGGGGCGCACTTCTCCGCTTCCTCTCAAACCCAGTTGCGAGATCCGACATGTCCCTCGTCATGACGAGCGGGCCCGCGCTCGAGCCAGTCAGTCTGGCCGAGGCGAAAGCCCACCTGCGCGTGGATGGCACGGCCGAGGACGCCCTCGTGCAAAGCCTGATCGTCACCTCGCGGCTGCACATCGAGGCAGCGCTCTCGCTGGCGCTGATCACTCAGAGCTGGACCTATTTTCTCGACCGGTGGCCGAAGGCCGGGCGTCTCGTGCTGCCGCTCCGGCCGATCGCCGCCATCTCGCATGTACGGATCTGGAAGGAGGACGGGGCCAGCGAGACGCTGGCGCCCTCCGACTTCCTGCTCGACGGACACGGTATGCCGCCACGTCTCGTCGCCGTCGGCGACAGGCCGCTCAGTGAGCCGGGGCGGCCCGTCAACGGCGTCGAGGTGGGCATGACGGCAGGCTTCGGGCCGGCGCCTGAAGATGTGCCCGCGACGGTCCGCCATGCGCTCCTGCTCCTCGTCGCGCACTGGTACGAGAACCGCGAGCCGGTCGAGATCGGGGCCGGCACAAACGCCGTGCCGACGATGGTCTCCGATCTTCTCGCCCCCTATCGCCGGAGGCGGTTGTGAAGGCGCACAGGATCGGCGCGCTCCGGCACCGGGTGACGCTCGAGAGCGTCGTCCGGCTCGCCGACGGCGGCGGCGGTGCTCATGTGTCGTGGGTTCCGGTCGCGGAGATCTGGGCGGGCATCACGCCCGTCACCGGATCCGAGGTCGTGGCCGGCGAGGCCGTCGCGGGCCGGGTCAGCCACGAGGTCGTCATCCGGCACCGGGGCGGCGTCGAGCCCGCCATGCGCTTCCGCTACGGCGCTCGCCTTTTCGAGATCGCGGCCGTGATGGACCGCGACGAGCGCCGACGCCTGCTCAGATGTCTCTGCCGCGAGGAGTTCCTATGACGACGATGCGCCTAGTCCTTCTCCTCCAGGCGCTGGGCCGCCTGATCCTCGACATCGCCGCCCGCCGCCGGTCCTCCGGCTCCACTCCGCCGCCGACGCGATCGAGCCCGCCAACCGGCCGCAGCGGGCCGTCCGAGACCGGAGGCGCCTGACATGGCGAGTGCAAGCTGGTCCCTTCAGAGGGCGATCTACGACACGCTCGCCAACGACGGCGACGTCGTGCAGCGGCTCGGCGGCGCGCGGATCTTCGACGATGTGCCGCAGAAGAGCCCCTACCCCTACCTCACGCTCGGGCAGTCGGTCGTGCGCGACTGGAGCACGGGAACGGAGGACGGGGCGGAGCATATTCTCACGCTGCACGTCTGGTCGCGGGCCGAGGGCCGTCGCGAAGCGCACGACATCATGAGCTCGATCCGCGATGCGCTGCACGACCGCGATCTCGCGCTCGACGGTCATCGGCTGGTGCAGCTTCGCCACGAGCTTTCCGAGGCCCGGCGCGAGCCAGACGGCGAAACCTACCACGGCATCGTCCAGCTCAGAGCGACGACCGAACCACTCTAGCGCGTCACTGCGGGGCCGCGCCTTTCCTTCCACTCAACGTCGGGAATTCACACATGGCAGCGCAGAAAGGCAAAGACCTCCTGCTCAAGGTCGATGCGGACGGCAACGGCAGTTTCACGACGGTCGGGGGCCTCAGGTCGCGGTCGATCGCTTTCAATACGGAGACCGTCGACATCACGCATTCGGAGTCGGCCGGTCGCTGGCGTGAGCTGCTTTCCGGCGCGGGCGCCAAGTCGGCGCGGGTCGCAGGGGCTGGCATCTTCAAGGACGCCACCTCCGACGAGATCGTGCGCGCCGCCGTCTTCGAGGGTGCCATTCACGCCTGGCAAATCGTGGTGCCGGATTTCGGAACGGTCGCTGGGCCTTTCCAGATCGCGAGCTTCGAGCTCTCTGGCCGGCACGACGGCGAGGTCACTTTCGAGATGACACTCGAGTCGGCGGGCGAACTCACCTTCCTCGCGCTCTGATCCAAACCGGAGACCGCAGTCATGGCAAATCTGCATCGCGGCGAGATCGAAGCCCACTTCGACGGACGGCCCTATGCCCTCTGCCTCACGCTCGGCGCACTCGCCGAACTCGAGGCGGCGTTCGGCGACGAGGACATGCTCGCCCTCGCCAACCGCTTCTCGACCGGGCGGCTTTCGGCGCGGGACGCCATCCGTGTCATCGCCGCCGGCCTCAGGGGGGCGGGCCACGACTTCACCGATGCGGACGTCGCGCGACTGCGCTCGGACGGCGGGGCGGCAGGCTTCGTCGACGCCGTCGCCCGACTTCTGACGGCCACCTTCGGCACGCGCGCCGAGGCGGATGACGGGCGCGGGGCGTCTGCCGATCCTGCTCTTCTCGGCGAGAAGGTGCCGACCGTCGACCCTTCCCCTGGGCGGAGGTGATGCAGGTCGGTCTCGGCCGCCTCGGACTTTCGCCCCGCCACTTCTGGTCGATGACGCCGCGCGAACTTGGCGCGGCGATCACCGGCGCGTTCGGCACGCTCGCTCCGCCACCGATGAGCCGGTCGATCCTCGGCCGGCTTCTCGCGGATTTTCCCGACACGTCTTCCCCATCCCCCTCAGCGCGGAGTGATCGCGAATGACAGACTTCGACGCGCCGGGCGTGGCTCCGGATGGCTTCCTCACGCCTGCGCAACTCGCCGAGATGCGCGCCGGCATCGATGCTGTAGCCGAAAGCCAGCGCCGTCTCAGCAGTGAACTCGGTACGTCCGGGCGGCTCGGGCTGCAATTCGGACGCTCGCTCACATCGGCGTTCGTCGGCCTCGCCGTTCAGGGAAAGAGTTTCGGCGACGTGCTGCGCTCGTTGGCCCTGAGCCTGTCACGTCTCGTTCTCTCAGCGGCCTTCAAGCCGCTCGAGAGCGCGTTCGGCGCGGCGATCAAGTCCGTCGTCGGCGGGGCTCCGGTCTTCTCGGCCTCCGGCTCCGTCGCCGCGCCCTCAAGCCTGCCGGCTGTGATCGGCGCCGGCGTCGCGGCGTCGAAGATCGCGGGCGCCAGCGAGGCCATGCTGCCTGCGACAGGGGTCGGCGTGCGGAGCGGCGCCGGCCCGAGCGTCGTCCTCAACGTGACCACGCCCGACGCCGATAGTTTCCGCCGCTCGGAGACGCAACTCGCGGCACTTATCGCGCGGGCCGTCGGGCAGGGTCAACGCAACCTCTGATCATTGCGGAGCACGGCCCATGTCATTCCACGAGATACGTTTCCCCACGCGCATTTCGCGCGGTGCGACGGGCGGACCGGAGCGGCGCACGGACGTCGTGGTGCTCGGTTCCGGCCACGAGGAGCGCAATGCGCGCTGGGCCCATTCGCGACGGTCCTACAACGCGGGCTACGGCATCGCGACGCTCGATGACCTCAATCTCGTCGTCGCATTCTTCGAGGAGCGACGTGGACGGCTCTACGGCTTTCGCTGGAAGGACCATGCCGACTTCCGCTCCGGCCTTCCCGAAGAGGCTCCGACGGCGCTCGACCAGGCGATCGGCGTCGGTGACGGCGTCCGCAGCGAGTTCCAGCTCGTCAAGCGCTACGGTTCCTTGTTCGCACCCTACGACCGCGAGATCAGGAAGCCGGTTGCAGGCAGCGTAATGATCGCGGTCGGCGGCGTACCGGTCAGCGAGGGCGTCCACTTTTCCGTCGACACCACGACGGGCCTTGTCACGTTCGCTCCGGGCCACGTGCCGGCGACCGGCGCCAGCGTTACGGCCGGCTTCGAGTTCGACGTGCCGGTCCGCTTCGACACGGATCGCCTCGAAGTCAATCTCTCAGGGTTCCGGCACGGCGCCATTCCGGCCATCCCCGTCGTCGAGGTGCGCACATGAGAGTTCTTCCCGACGAACTCGCTGCGCGCCTGCAGAGCGGCGCCACGACGCTCGCCTGGTGCTGGCGGATCACGCCGCGCGAGCGGCCGGCGCTGGGCTTCACCGATCATGACCGCGACCTCGTCTTCGACGGCAGCGTCTTCGAGGCGGCGTCCGGCCTCAGCTCGAGCGAGATCAAATCCTCTGTCGGGCTCGCGGTCGACAACCTCGAGGTGGTGAGCGCGCTCGTTTCCGAGCGGCTTTCGGAAGCGGCGCTCGCGGCCGGCGATTTCGATGACGCGACAGTCGAGATCTTTCGCGTCGACTGGAGCGATCCGTCGCTTCGCCTGATGGTGCGACGCGGATCGCTCGGCGAGGTGCGGCGCTCGGGCTCCGCCTTCACGGCCGAGGTGCGTGGCCTCTCGCATTACCTGCAGCAGACGCGCGGGCGGATCTTCCAGTTCGGATGCGATGCCGATCTCGGCGACAGCCGTTGCGGCGTCTCGCTCGACGATCCGGCATTCAGCGCCGCCGCTTCCGTCGTCGAGGTGCGAAGTGCCCGCCTGATCATCGCGAGCGGGCTTGGCCAATTCGTCGACGGCTGGCTGACGCGGGGCAGTGTTCGGTTCACGTCGGGTGCGAACGCGGGACGCATCGCCGAGATCCGGCGGCATTCCGTCGTCGCTGGTGTCGTAACGCTCGAGCTTTGGACCTTCACCGGCCAGCCGCTTGCGCCGGGAGACGCGTTCGTCGCGCGGGCTGGTTGTGACAAGCAGTTCACGACCTGCCGGGCCAAGTTTGCGAACGCCGTCAATTATCGCGGCTTTCCGCATATGCCGGGCAACGACTTCCTCGCCTCGCCGACCGTGGGCTGATCCAGCCGCGTTTCTCCACATACGCCGATCCGGGAGTTCTCCCATGCTGACGCCGGTCCATCTGGGACGGGCCGACATCGTCGCGCTCGCGCGGCAATGGCTCGGCACGCCCTATCACGCGCAGGCCAGTGTGCGCGGTGTCGGCGCCGATTGCATCGGTCTCGTGCGCGGCGTCGTGCGCGAGATCCACGGTGTCGAGCCACAGGCGATTCCGGGTTACGCCGCGGACTGGGCGGAAGCCAACGGCGAGGAGGCGCTGCTCGCGGCGGCGCGCGCACACCTTCGCGAGATCGACCCGGCCGACCTCGCGCCGGGTGACATCGCCATTTTCCGGTATCGGTCGCGCTTTGTTGCGAAGCATGCCGGCTTTGCTGCCGATGCGAGAAGCGGCGGGCTCTCGCTGATCCACGCCATGGAAGGCGTGGGCGTCACGGAAGTCGGGTTCGGCGCCTGGTGGCGGCGGCGGATCGCCGGCGCGTTCTCCATTCCAAGGAGCGAGAGCTGATGGCGACACTCGCATTGACCGTCGCGGGGGCCGCGCTCGGCGGCTCCTTGTTGCCCGCCGGCCTCACCGTGTTCGGTGCCACGCTCACCGGCTCGATGATCGGATCGCAGATCGGCTCCGCGGCCGGCGCGTTCATCGACCAGGCGCTCTTCGGCGCGTCCGGGCAGTCGCGTCGCATCGAGGGGCCGCGGCTGTCCGATCTCCGGGTTACCACCTCGACCGAGGGCGCCGCCATTCCGCGCGTCTATGGCCGGGTGAGGGTCGGCGGTCAGGTGATCTGGGCGGCTGACCTCGAGGAGAGTCCGGTCACGTCGGGCGGCGGCAGCGGAAAAGGCGCGCCAGCCGCGAGCAGCGGCGCACAGCGCACGGACTACGCCTACTTCGCGAGTTTCGCGGTGGCCTTGGCGGAGGGCGAGATTTCCGGCATCGGCCAGGTCTGGGCCGACGGCAAGGAACTCGATCTCGGCCGTTTCACGTGGCGGCTCCACAAGGGCGACGAGGTCCAGGAGCCGGATCCCACCATCGCCGCGCACATGGGCGGCGACGACTCGCCCGCTTATCGCGGCGTGGCCTACATCGTCTTCGATCGCATGCCGCTCGAGGCGTTCGGAAACCGGCTCCCGCAGCTCTCCTTCGAAGTCTTCCGCTCCGTCGACGACTTCGAGGACAACATCCGCGCTGTCGTGCTCATCCCGGGCTCGGGCGAGTTCGTCTATGCGCCGGAGCCTGTCACGCGCCGCACCGGCCGCATCCGCACGGAGAGCGAGAATACGCATACGCTCAAAGGTGGAACCGACTGGACGGTCTCGCTCGACCAACTCGCCGAAACGCTTCCCAACGCGGGCTCGATCTCGCTCGTCGTGAGCTGGTTCGGCACGGATCTGCGCGTTGGCCATTGCCAGATCCGGCCGGCGGTCGATGCCTCGGAGAAGGACACGAGCCCCATCGTCTGGTCGGTGGCCGGGCTCACGCGCGAGACGGCCCCCGTAGCTTCCTCTACGGACGACGGGCCTGCTAACGGCGGCACACCGTCCGACCAGACCGTCATCGCCGCGATCCGAGACCTGAAGGCACGGGGCCATGGCGTCGTGCTGACGCCGTTCGTGCTGATGGACATTCCCGCCGTCAATTCCCTCGTCGATCCCTACTCGGGCGAGCTCGGTCAGCCCGCCTATCCCTGGCGTGGACGCATCACCGTGTCGCCAGCTCCGGGGCTCGCGGGTTCGCCCGACAAGACGCCGGCAGCTGCCGCGGCGATCGCCGCTTTCGTCGGCACGGCGACGCCCGGCGATTTCGCGGCGCACGCGTCAGGTGTCAACTATTCAGGCCCCGACGAATGGTCGCTCCGACGTCAGGTGCTGCACTACGCGCACCTCGCTGTGGCCGCTGGCGGTGTCGATGCGATCGTCCTCGGCAGCGAGCTTCGAGGACTGACGCAGGTGCGCTCGGCGGTCGGCATCTATCCGTTCGTCGCGGCTCTCGTCGCCCTGGCGGCGGACGTCCGCTCCGTGGTCGGGCCCGGCACGAAGATCACCTATGCCGCCGACTGGTCCGAGTATTTCGGCCACCATCCGGCTGATGGCTCGGGCGACGTGGCCTTCCATCTCGATCCGCTCTGGGCATCGCCCGATATCGATGCCGTCGCCATCGACTGCTATTGGCCATTGGCGGACTGGCGCGACGGCGATCATCTCGATCGGCAGGCCGGCGTGCGCTCGATCTATGACCCCGATTATCTCAAGGGCAATCTCTTCGCCGGCGAGGGCTACGACTGGTTCTACGCCAGCGCGGCGGATCGCGAGCAGCAGGTGCGCACGCCGATCACCGACGGTGTGGCGGGCAAGCCCTGGGTGTTCCGCTACAAGGATATCCGGTCGTGGTGGGCCGAGCCGCATTTCGATCGGCCCGACGGCGTCGAAAGTGTGGTTCCGACCGCGTGGCAGCCGCGCTCGAAGCCCATCTGGCTGACCGAGATCGGGTGCCCGGCGGTCGACAAGGGCGCCAATCAGCCGAACGTGTTCGTCGACCCGAAGAGTTCGGAATCGTTCCTGCCCTACTTCTCGCGCGGCGAACGCGACGATCTCATGCAGCGCGCCTACCTCAAGGCCATCGTCGAAGCGTTCGATCCCGACCACGGGGGCTATGTCGACGGTGCCAATCCACTATCGCCGGTCTATGGCGGGCGAATGCTCGACCTCGCGCACCTGCACGTCTATGCGTGGGATGCCCGTCCCTATCCCACCTTTCCCGCCAACGCGCTCGTCTGGAGCGACAGCGCGAACTGGCCGCTCGGTCACTGGATCGGTGGACGCGTCACGGCACAGCCGCTCGGCGCCGTGGTCGCGGACCTGCTCGAAGGGCATGACTTCCACGACTACGACGTCTCCGGGCTCGATGGTGTGGTGTCCGGGTTCATCGTCGATCGCCCGATGTCGGCGCGGGATGCCTTGCAGCCGCTCGAACTCGCCTACTTCGTCGATGCCGTGGAAAGTGACGGTCGGCTGCGATTCCAGCACCGGGGCCGTGGCGATGTCGTCCGGCAGTTCGCGGCCGACGATCTCGTCGAGGTGAAGCCCGGCGCAGACCTCGTACGTCTGACGCGGGCGCAGGAGACCGATCTGCCGGCCGTGGCCCGCATCGCCTATGCGTCGGCGGAGAGCGGCTATCGTCAGGCCGTCTCCGAGTCGCGCCGTCTCGCCGGTGCCTCGGGCCGCATCTCCGACGCACAGCTCGCGATCGTCATGGAGAGTGCGCAAGCCAGCCGTGTCGCGGATGCGTGGCTGTTCGAGACCTGGATGGCGCGTGAACGGGTCCGGTTGACGCTGCCGCCTTCCGGCGTCGCGCTCGAGCCCGGCGATTTCTTCGCGCTCGAGACTGCGGACGGTCGGGCACCGCTCTACCGTATCGTCGAGATCGGAGATCGAGGTGAGCGCGAGATCGAAGCCGTCGCGATCGATCCGGCTCTCTACGACGGCGGGCAGGCGATCACGCGTCCGCTGCGGCCCGGCGAGATCGATCGCACAGGTCCCGTGCACGCCGTGTTTCTCGATCTCCCCATGCTCACGGGACAGGAGCTTCCGGAAAGCGGCTTTGTCGTCGCCGCGCGCGACCCGTGGCCGGGGTCAGCTGCCTTCTTCCGATCGCCGGAGGCCTCCGGCTTCACGCTGACGGCGGTCGCGGGCCGGGCCGGCATCACCGGCCGTCTCGTCGATGCGTTGGCGAACACTGGTGTCACCTCGCGCTTCTCGAGGGGAGGGGGGATGCGGGTCGAAATCGATGCCGGGATGCTCGTGTCTACGACTCGGCTCGGGCTCTTCGCCGGCGCCAATGCGGCGGCGGTCATGGCGGTCGACGGCGAGTGGGAAGTCTTCCAGTTCGAGACCGCCGTGCTCGTTGCACCGTCGACCTACGCGCTGTCGGGCCTGATCCGGGGGCAGGCTGGCACTGAAGCCGCGGCCGCAGTCGGCGCTGCGGCCGGGGCGACCTTCGTTCTCCTCGATCGCGGCCTCACGCCAGTCCCCATCCGGCAGGACGAGATCGGGCTCGCGCTCAATTGGCGCTACGGACCGGGCTCGCGCGAGATCGGCGACGCAAGCTATTCGAGCGCCGTACATGCCTTCAGAGGCGTCGGGCTTCGCCCCTACAGTCCCGTTCACGTTCGGGGTCGGCGGTCGGGCGGGGACCTCGAGATCTCGTGGGTGCGGCGGACACGGATCGGCGGCGATAGCTGGACGATCCCGGAGGTTCCTCTCGGCGAGGCGTTCGAGAGCTACGAGGTCGAGATTCTCTCGGGGGCCGACGTGGTGCGCCGGATCATGACCAGCGAACCGCGGGTCACCTATCCCGCAGTCGATCAGATCTCCGATTTCAGCGCGCTGCCGGGGAGTGTCGCCGTGCGCGTGGCCCAGGTCAGCGACGTTTATGGCCGGGGTGCCTTCGGGACCGCCGTCGTCTGATCCGCTTCCTCCACTCTCGACGGGAAAACATCCGATGGCATCGATTGCGATGAGCCAGCCGCTCTGGTTGCGCCTCGCGTGGGCCGAACTCGGCCAGCGTGAAGTTCCGGGCCGCGCCAGCAATCCCCGGATCGCCGGTTACATTCGACGACTCGGCCATGCCGCTCTCGCCAGCGACGACACGGCGTGGTGCGCGGCGTTCGTCGGCGACTGCCTCGAACGGGCAGGGCTCGCCTCGACGCGTTCGCTGATGGCGCGCTCCTATCTGCGGTGGGGCGCGGTGGCGGGCGAAGCCCAGGCCGGTGACGTGGCCGTGCTGTCCCGTGGCAGCGATCCGGCGGCCGGGCACGTGGGGTTCGTCGTCGGCTTGAGCGATGGCGGGCTCGTCCTGCTAGGCGGCAATCAGAGCAACGCCGTGACAGTCGAGACATTTGCCATCTCGCGGCTGATCGGGCTGAGGCGACCTTCGTCGGTCGTGTCTGCTCCCGAGCCCGCGGCGGCCGACGCCGACGACGGCTCCATCTTCGCCCGGGCGCTTGCCGCCGTTCTCGCGCTCGAGGGCGGCTGGAGCGACGATCCGTTCGATCCGGGCGGGCCCACCAACAAGGGCATCACGCTCGCGACCTTCGCGCGCGAAGTCGGCGAGCCACTCACCGCCGCGACCCACGACGACCTGAAGCGTCGCCTGCGCGCCATTTCGGACGACCTCGTCGAGCGAATCTACCGGGACCGCTACTGGCGTCCGGCGCGATGCGCGGAGATGCCTCCCGCACTCGCTCATTTCCATTTCGATGCGAGCGTCAATCAAGGCGTCGGCGGTGCCGCCCGCATGCTCCAGCAGGCGCTTGCCGTCGCGGTCGACGGCGAGATCGGGCCCATCACCCTGGCGGCAGCCCGTGCGCGTCCGGTGGATGGCACCCTTGCCCGCTACGCGGATATCCGGCGCCGCCACTACCGATCGCTCCCGCATTTCTGGCGCTTCGGGCGGGGCTGGCTCGCGCGCGTCGATACGGCGCTCGCGAAAGCCCGTGAGGTCCCGAACCCGGCAAAGGTGGCCGGCGCCCCAACTCGCAATCCCCCTTCGCACCATCAGCCCAAGGAGACAGCAGCGATGCCAGATACAACTCAAGTGTCACTCCCAGCCGAAAGCGGCGGCAAGTGGTGGGGCAACTCGCTCACCATCTGGGGTGCTCTGATGACGGCCGTCTCGACGGTCCTGCCAGCCGTCCTCGCCGCGTTCGGGATCGAGGTATCGCCCAGCCTGATCGAGCGCCTCGGGAGCGATCTGGCCACGGCCATTCAAGCCGTCGGCGGTCTCGTCGGGACGATGATGACGATCCTCGGCCGCATTCGGGCACGGGAGCCGCTCGAGCGCCGGCCTGTCGCGCTCAAGCTCTGAAGCCTGCCGTTCAGGCCCGGTTCAGTGCCGAGTCGTCAAGTTGGCTCCCAAGGAGTTCTCATGTCAGCCTTCGTCGCAAGAGCCGGTCTCCGGCTCGCCCTTCTCATGGTTCTCATCGGCCAACCGTTCGCGCCTGCGTCGGCGGGTGATCGCTGCTACGGCGACTGGTCGGATGCGGCCCCGATCGTGGCCCGCGAACGGCTCCGGCCGGCCCGCGACATCCACGACCGTGCCAAGGAATGGCTCGGCGGGGCGGTGGTTCGGATCGTCCTTTGCGAAGCCGGGGGCCAGTACCACTATCGGGTTCTCGTCCGGCGTGAGGACGGGCGAATCGCCCAGCTCACGGTCGAGGCTGTGCCCTAGCTCTTGCCATGCCCTTTCCCCGTGGCACGGCTCGGCTGGCGGAGGCGCGACAGGCCTAGAATTTCAGGCTAGTGTGCGCGCCGCCCGAATGATGCGGTGCCCGTCGGGTGCCGATCGGGGGAGGACTGCGACGCATGCGCGTGCTTGTCGTCGAAGACGATCCGGATCTCAATCGCCAACTCGTCAGCGCGCTGGTGGACGCCGGTTACGCGGTGGACAAGGCGATGGACGGGGAAGAGGGATATTTCCTGGGCGAGACCGAACCCTACGACGTCGTGGTGCTCGACATCGGCCTTCCCAAAATGGACGGCATCAGCGTGCTCGAGCAGTGGCGGCGAGCCGATCGCAACATGCACGTGATCATTCTGACCGCGCGTGACCGGTGGAGCGACAAGGTCGCCGGGATGGACGCCGGCGCCGACGACTATGTCGCAAAGCCGTTTCACATGGAGGAGCTGCTGGCGCGCATCCGGGCGCAGGTCCGGCGGGCAACGGGGCACGCCAAAGCCGAAATCGAATGCGGGCCGCTGCGGCTCGACACGAAAACGGCGCGCGTCACGCTCGACGGTCAGCCGGTGAAGCTCACGTCGCACGAGTACCGGCTGATCGCATATCTGCTGCATCACGCGGGCCGCGTGGTGTCGCGGACCGAACTCGTCGAGCATCTCTACGAGCAGGATTTCGATCGCGACAGCAACACCATCGAGGTGTTCGTCGGGCGGCTCCGCAAGAAGATTCCGCCGCATCTCATCAAGACGGTGAGAGGGCTCGGCTACCGCCTGTCGCCGGAGAAGGATGAAACTTAACTCGCTCGCATTCCGGCTGTTTCGAACCGCCGCCGTGTGGGCGGTTCTGGTGCTGCCACTGGCTGGCCTCGGTATCGACTGGGTGCACAAGCGCGACGTCTTCAACAGCTTCGACGCCCGGCTCAACCAGCTCCTGACACTCAACATCGCGTTCTCGACGGACCGCACCGGCGCCGAGCCGGGCGTGCCCCGCAACGTCGGTGAGCCGTTGTTCGAACTCGCTCATTCTGGTTGGTACTGGCAGATCACGCCACTCGACCGGAGCCCCGGAAAGCGGCTCATCTCGACCTCGCTCGCGAGCGAGGAATTGCCGCTCCCATCGCGGCAAGGGCTGAAGCCCGATCGCTACAACATCATCTGGCAGGATACCAAGGGTCCGGTCGGCGAGCCGCTCCGGATCGCAGAAACGCTCTACAACGCCGGTGACGACGAAAACCCCTATTTCTATTCCTTCATCGTCGCTGGCAATCTCGAGTTCCCGGAAACGCGCGTCGCAGAATTCCGTGTGCCGCTCGCCTTCGCGCTCGCCGTTGCGGGGATCGGCCTCGTCTTCTCGACGTTCCTTCAGGTCCGCTATGGCCTCGAGCCGCTCCGCGCGGTGGAGCGGCGTCTCTCTGCCATCCGATCCGGCGAGGCGCAGCTTCTTGAAGGGCGTTTGCCGGCGGAAATCGAGCCGCTCCAGACGGAGCTCAATGCGCTCATCAAGTCGAACCAGGACATCATCGAACGAGCGCGAACGCAGGTTGGCAACCTCGCGCACGCCCTCAAGACGCCACTTGCGGTGATCGCCAACGAGATCGGCGAGGACCCGTCGCCTCAGGCGCGCAAGGTCGCCGAGCAGGCCGCCGTGATGCGCGATCAGGTCGCCTACTATCTCGATCGCGCGCGGATGGTGGCGCAGGTCGACGTGATCGGCCGGGTGACACCTGTGGGTCCGACCGCGGAGGCGATCGTCCGCGCCCTCTCCCGCCTGCATCGTGACCGCGGCATCGAGATCGAGCTCGTCTGTCCACCCGGCGTCAATTTCCAGGGCGAGAAGCAGGATCTCGAGGAGATGCTCGGCAACCTTGCCGATAACGCCTGCAAATGGGCCGGGCGGCAGGTGAGAATCACAGTCGGCGTCGCGACGTCAACGGCCGACCGGCATCCCCAGCGCCTCCTGATCGAGGTTGACGATGACGGCCCGGGCTTGACGGAGGAGCAGCGCGCGCAGGGCATCAAACGGGGCCGCCGCCTCGACGAGACGAAGCCCGGCTCCGGCCTCGGACACTCGATCGTCGCCGATCTGTGCCAATCCTATCGTGGACACTTCAGACTCGAGAAATCAGCTTTGGGCGGGCTCAGCGCGCGGCTTGACCTGCCGGCGGCGTGAAGCCCGCCTCACTTTGCCCTCCTCGATCTCAGCTAGGTCGAAGTTTCGCCCGAATCGGCCTTCAGCTACGCCTGTCATGGAACGGCCGCGCTGCGGTTGTGAGAGGGGTTCTCGATATGAGCAAGATCGCCGTCTCGGGTGTGCTGGCCGTGGCTCTGCTGCTTGCCGGATGCGGGCCGGAGGGCCCCAACAAGGCCGATACCGGCCTCGCTGTCGGGGCCATCGCGGGTGGTCTCCTCGGGAGCACGGTCGGTGGCGGCGGCGGCCGGATCGCCGCCACGATGGTCGGCGCCGTCGTCGGTGGCATCGTCGGCAGCGAGATCGGGCGCTCGATGGACCGGCAGGACCGGATTTTGGCCGAGCGGGCCGAGTTCGACGCTTTCGAGCGGGGCGATGCGGGGCGGCCGGTGCGCTGGCGGAACTCGGAGAACGGTCGCTACGGCGAGGTCGTTCCCATGGAGCCCTACCGGCGCGGCTCCTTCGATTGCCGCGATTATACGCATACCATCTACATCGATGGGCGGCCTCAGACCATGCGTGGCACGGCATGCCGTAATCCTGATGGCACTTGGCGCAACGAAGCCTAGTTTTCGGCCTTCGATCCCCGCGACATAACGGGCAATTCGGCGCTGCCTCCTTGTCCCGGCCACATCGGCTGCCTATTCAAACGGCATGATGCTGCCGTAAGGGGAGGACGATGCTGGTCTGGGTGGTGTTCGCTCTGATGTCCACGGCTGTGGTCGTGGCATTGCTCCACCCTCTCGTCGCTCGGCGCGAGCGGTCCGATGGCGTCGATGATGGGGCGACGGCCGTCTACAAGGACCAGCTCGCCGAGGTCGACGCCGAGCTGCGGCGTGGGCTGATCAGCATCGCCGAGGCCGAGAATGCCCGCCGCGAAATAGCCCGACGCCTTCTCGCTGCAACCGATCGCGGCGGCGCTTCGCAAGCCGCGCATGATGGTGAGGGTCGTCCTGCCCGCAGCCTCGGCACGCGGCTCGCCGTTCCGCTCATCGCCGCGATGCTGCCGATCTCCGCTATCCTCATTTACGCCCAGACCGGGCGTCCGGGCGTTCCGGATCAGCCGCTCTCGGCGCGCCTGAAGTCAACGCCTGCGATCCCGGCGGAGATAGCCCAGCTCCTCGGGGCCGTCGAGGCGCGCCTCAAGACGAACCCGGAGGACGGCCGGGGCTGGGACGTCATCGGGCCCGTTTATCTGCGTCTCGGGCGGTACGCTGAGGCTGAAGATGCGTTCCGACGCTCCATCCGATTGCTCGGCGAGTCTCCGAGGCGGCTGGCCGGGCTTGCCGAGGTTCTGATGCTGTCCGGCGATGGGCGGCTCTCGGATGAGACGCGGCAGGTCATGGGGCGGCTTCTTGCGCTCGACCCAGATCACGTTCAGGCCCGTTTCTGGCTTGCATTCGGGAAGGAGCAAGATGGAGACGTGGCGACGGCGGCGCGGGAATACGACGAGATCCTGAAGGCGTCGCCGGCGGACGCACCGTGGCGCGCCATGCTCGAAGAGCGGCTGGTGGAGGTGCGGAAAGCTGCCGCGCAGGCCGACAGTGCGCCACGTCCGCCCTCGGCTCCGCCGGTGACCGGCCCGTCCGGACCTAGCGCGGCCGATATCTCCGCGGCCGAGCAGATGTCGCCGGCCGATCGCCAGAAGATGATCACGGCGATGGTCGACGGGCTCGAGCAGCGTCTCGCCAGGGACGGTCGTGATCTCGCCGGCTGGGAGCGGTTGGTGCGCTCGCTCGTCGTGCTCGGGCGGATGGACGATGCTGCGGCTGCGCTGGGCCGAGCACGCCAGTCGCTCGGCGACGATCCAAAGGCGTCTGCAGCGCTCGGCGATCTGGCCAAGAGCCTGGGGCTCGGGACCTAGCGAAAGGGCGCCATGACACGCAAACAGAGACGACTGGCCTTCATTGCATCCGGACTGGTGGTCCTCGGTGCGGCCGTGGGCCTCGTACTCGTCGCGCTCAACGACACCATCACTTTCTTCAAGACACCGAGCGATCTGGCGGAGAAGCCACTGGCGGCCGGCCAACGGTTCCGTCTCGGGGGGCTCGTCGCCGACGGCAGCGTCAAGCGCGGCGAGAACCTCGAAGTCCGTTTCGTCGTCACCGATACCCTCAAGACGGTCCCCGTGGTCTATAAGGGAATTCTCCCCGATCTCTTTCGCGAGGGACAAGGCGTGGTGGCCGAGGGCCGGCTGGAAGGTGACGGACTGTTCCGCGCCGACAGCGTGCTCGCAAAACACGACGAGAACTACATGCCGCCAGAGGTCGCGAAGTCGCTCAAGGAGCGAGGTGTAAAGCTCGGCCCGGGCGCGACGCACCCCGGCGGCGAGGCCAAGTCGATCAAGTGATGCGATAGCGCGCCAGCCGGCTCTCGTCGCGGCGCACCAGGAAGCGGGACCCTCAGATGATCGTCGAGATCGGACACTTCGCCCTCATTCTCGCGCTCCTCGTTTCGATGGGGCAGATGGTCCTTCCGGCCGTCGGTGCGGCGAGCCGCGACGATCGGTTGATGGCGGTCGCCCAGCCCGCCGCGCTCGCGTCGCTCGTGCTGGTCTCGATCTCGTTCGCCGCGTTGACCTACGCCTATGTCGGCTCCGATTTCTCGGTCGCCAATGTCTGGGCCAACTCACACTCCGCCAAGCCGATGCTCTACAAGGTGTCCGGCGTCTGGGGGAACCACGAAGGCTCGATGCTGCTCTGGGTGCTGATCCTGGTCGCTTTCGGCGCTTCGGTCGCCGTCTCGGGCGGCCATCTGCCGAAGACGCTGCAGGCCAACGTCCTCGCCACACAGGCGTCGATCTCGGTGGCGTTCCTGCTCTTCATTCTCCTCACGTCCAATCCGTTCGAGCGCATCGTGCCGGCGCCCATGGAGGGCAAAGGCCTCAATCCCATCCTGCAGGACCCGGCGCTGGCGTTGCACCCGCCGTTCCTCTACGCGGGCTATGTGGGGTTCTCGATGGCCTTCTCCTTCGCCATCGCCGCGCTGCTCGAGGGCCGGACCGACGCGGCCTGGGCGCGCTGGGTGCGGCCCTGGACGCTTGCGGCCTGGATGTGCCTCACGCTCGGGATCGCGATGGGATCGTGGTGGGCGTATTACGAGCTCGGTTGGGGCGGATGGTGGTTCTGGGATCCGGTCGAGAACGCCAGCTTCATGCCGTGGCTCGCGGGGACGGCGCTGCTCCATTCCGCACTGGTGATGGAGAAGCGCGAGGCGCTGAAGGTGTGGACCGTCCTGCTTGCGATCCTCACGTTCTCGCTGTCGTTGATGGGCACGTTCCTCGTCAGGTCCGGCGTTCTCTCCTCCGTTCATGCCTTCGCCGTCGATCCGCAGCGCGGCGTCTTCATCCTGGCGATCATGGTGCTTTTCACGGGCGGTGCGCTCGCCTTGTTCGCCGCGCGGGCCGGAAGTCTTCGGCAGGGGGGCATGTTCGCGCCGATCTCGCGGGAAGGCGCGCTCGTCCTCAACAACGTCCTGCTGGCGACCGCAACCGGTACGGTGCTGATCGGGACGCTCTACCCGCTGGTGCTCGAATCGATCACCGGGGCCAAGATCTCCGTCGGTCCTCCCTACTTCAACATGACCTTCGTGCCGCTGATGATCCCGTTGCTCATTGCGCTTCCGTTCGGGTCCTTTCTGGGCTGGAAGCGCGGTGATCTGGTTGCGGCACGGCAGCGCCTGATGGCGGCGGCAGTCGTGACGCTGGGCACGGCGCTCGTGGCCGGCGCGCTGTTCTGGCGGGGTCCGTGGCTTGCGCCGCTGGCGCTCGCGGTCGGAGTATGGGTCATCGCGGGCGCCGTTTCTGAGGTGTTGTTCCGGGCCCGTCTCGGGCAGGGCGATCGCGCCGAGGTGTTTCGCCGGCTCACCAATCTCCCGCGATCGGCGTGGGGCTCGTTCATCGCTCACACTGGCGTCGGTGTGATGGTCATCGGGATCGTCGGCACCACGGCCTGGCAGTCCGAGAAGATCGTCCCGATGAAGGCCGGCGATACCGCGGAGATCGCCGGCTATCGCGTCACGCTCAAGGGCATCGAAACCCGTCGCGGGCCGAATTTCGGCGAGGAGGCCGGCGTGTTCGAAGTCCCGCGGGAGGGTCGTACACCGCTGCTGCTCGAGGCGACCAAGCGGCTCTACGATGCGCCGCGGCAGCCGACCACGGAGGCGGGTATCCATGCCGCGCTGTCGGGTGATCTCTACATCATTCTCGGTGATGCGCAGACCGACGGGTCCTTTGCCGTCCGCCTCTATTTCAACCCGCTGGTCCGATTCATCTGGCTCGGGGCCGTGCTGATGTTCATCGGCGGCGCGTTCTCGCTCAGCGATCGACGTCTCCGGGTCGGGGCGCCGAGGAAGGCGCGGCCCCCGATGGCCGTACCGGCGGAGTAGCGCAATGGGCCGGATCTCCGCGAAAATCGATCGACGTGGCATCGCGGCTCTCGCCGTCGTGGCCGCTTTGTCGGTCGCAACGTCCGGCGCGGTGGATCGCGCCGTTGCCGTGCAGCCGGACGAGGTGCTTACCGATCCGGCGCTCGAGAAGCGTGCGCGTGGGATCTCGGCCGGCCTCCGGTGCCTCGTTTGCCAGAACCAATCGATCGACGATTCCAACGCGCCACTGGCACGCGATCTCCGCCTCGTCGTTCGCGAGCGCATCAAGTCCGGCGACAGTGACGAGGCAGTCGTCGCCTACGTCGTCGGCCGATATGGCGAGTTCGTTCTGCTGCGGCCGCCTGTCAATGCCAGCACGCTGATGCTCTGGATCGCGCCGGGGTTGCTGCTCGTCGCAGCCAGCGGATTTGCGCTGCGGCTGTGGCTGCGTTCGGGATCGGCAACGCCTGATGCCGTGATGGCGGAGGCTCCGCTGACATCCGACGAACAGGCAAGGCTCGACTCGCTGCTCAAGCGTCCGACGGATTGATCCGGGCCTCGGCCGCCTAGGGAAGACGGGGCTGGCGTGGGGCGCTCGACGGCGCCACCTCCCCAAGTCCATTAGCCTGCTTTGCCAATCGCTTCAGCAGGGTCTCCGTCGGCAAGCCCGTGATGGGCAGCCGGTTGACCCGCTCGTAGCCTTCGATGGCGGTCTTGAGCATCGGACCGTATGAGCCGTCGATGGTCGACTGGTAGAGCCGCTGGTCCGTCAAATGCTGCTGAAGCGTCCTTAATCTCGGACCACTCGTGATGATGTCGGCGGTCTCGAGCAATCCGATGCGTCCGACGAATACAGAGGCGTTCACAGCCGTATTGGCCACCGTCTCGGCCTTCTCGCGCAGCGTCACCTGGCCGCGTTCGGTCAGGATCTTGGCTTGAACGTATGTCCCGACGTTGATGGCGACGACAGAGAATGCGCCGTCCCGCTCGACGATCAATGGTGATCCCGACGACGCTCCGCCGGTATCGCATTGGTGCAAGAGCATCTGGTCTGCGTTGAGAAAATCAGGAGCGATCGACGACCAGGGAATGGCGTTGAAGCTGCGGGCCACGCTGCAGGGTTCGGAGAAGGCGATCCGCCACTGGGTCCAGTCTCGATGGTAGGAGAGTTGGAATACCCGGCCGGCTGCCGCGTCGGCGATGATCGACGGGGTCGACAGTTGGGCGACGGGCAGGACGTGTCCCTTGCACACCGGTCGGGCGAGTCGAATGAGCGCCCAATCATGTGCCGCGTCGATCGGTGGCTTCACGCGGTGCTGGAAGTCGCCCACGATCATGCTTTGAGTGCTCGATCCGTTCGCATGACCTTCGATCTTGGCGTAGTCGCGGATACGGTCGTAGCCGCGTGCGAACGTGAAATCGGCGAGGCGCGCCGGACGACCGCCGGGCTGGGCGAGGCAATGGGCGGCGGTCGCGATGATCCCGGGGGCGACGCAAAACGCCGAACAGACGGTGCGCGACTGATTCGAGAAGAACAGCCCCACCGCTTCACTGACTCGGGCGAGCCGAGCGGGGACCGCCTTCCGGTTATCCGTGCCGAAAACCGCAACCGGTGTCGCCAGCGATGTGGGACTCATGCCGACATGAGCGCGGGATACCTGGGAGGTGGCTGTCGCTGTCGGTCCTGCGAGGGTCGCAAGAGCGAGAACCATCCCGGCCAACCAGAGTCCGCGCGCCACGGCGCAGAGCCTGCTTTCCGACGGCCATCTCGGCGGCTGACGCCACTTCGAACCGCGACTGCTCATGGGTCTTCTTTCGAACGTTGCGAGCACGGGCCATGTCAAAATACTGTCGTACCTTCACTTGGATTACCAAAGATTAATGGCACCGCAAGGTCCCTGTAATGCGACGCTTCCTATCAAGGGGCATCGACAAGGCGGAATTCAGCCGCCCAGGAACCCAAAGGTAACGAGATATGGCTGCTCCACGTTCCGGTCTCACCCGTATCACGCGTGATCCGTCCGTGCGGAGACGGGTCACGGCTGGCCTGCTTGCTGCGTCCGCGGTCGGCGGGGCCTCGATGCTCGCGCTGCCCAGTGCGCAGGCTCAGCGCCCCGAAGTCGCGGTCCCTGGGGCGCCCTTCGGCCGCGCCCCCTATTCCTTCGCCGACATCGTGGAAAAGGTGCGACCGGCCGTGGTCAGCATCCATGTGACGGCAGGCGCCGCGCCGCGCGTCGCTGCGCCGGGCCGCGGAGGCGGCCGCGACCCGCTGCCTGAACTCCCCGACGATCACCCGCTGAAGGAGTTTTTCAAGAACCTGCCCCGCGAATTCGGTGGCGGCGGCGGAGGGGGCCCGGAGGGTCCGCGCCGGTCCATGGCGCAGGGCTCAGGTTTCGTCATTTCGGCGGACGGCTACGTCGTGACAAACAATCACGTCATCTCTGGCGGAAGCAAGATCCAGGTCAGCTTCGACGAGCGCGAGAAGATCGACGTCGAACTGATCGGGACGGATCCGCGCACCGACATCGCGCTCCTCAAGATCACCAATCCGAAGGCGCCGCTGCAGCACGTCCGTTTCGCCGCGAAGCCCGTCAGGGTCGGCGACTGGGTTCTGGCGGTCGGCAATCCGTTCGGTCTCGGCGGTACGGTAACGGCGGGCATCGTGTCGGCATTGAGCCGTGACATCGGCTCGGGGCCGTACGATTTCCTGCAGATCGATGCAGCGGTCAACAAGGGCAACTCTGGCGGTCCGACGTTCAATCTCGAAGGTGAGGTCGTCGGCGTCAACACGGCCATCTACAGCCCATCGGGCGGCAACGTCGGCATCGCTTTTGCCGTGCCCGCCAAGACGGCCAGCGACGTCATCGAGCAGTTGCGCGTCAACAAGACGGTCAGCCGCGGCTGGCTCGGCGTCAAGATCGAGAGTGTCGACGAGGAGAAGGCCACGACGCTCGGGCTCAACGAACCGCGCGGCGCGCTCGTCAACGAAGTGACGGCCGGCGGGCCTGCGGCGTCGTCCACGTTGCGGGCCGGCGACGTAGTGCTTTCCGTCAACGATCAGCAGGTTGACAACAGTCGTGACCTGGCGCGCAAGATCGCCGAGTTCTCGCCCGGCACGACAGTGTCGCTGGAAGTCTCGCGCTACGGCAAGAAAGAGATCGTGCAGGTCAAGCTCGGGACGTTCCCGACCGACCCACAGGTTGCAGCCCAGCCCAAGCCGGAAACCAAGGCTGGTGAGGCGGCGGTGGCCAGCCTCGGCCTCACGCTCGGCGAGAGCCCCAAGGGTACGAAAGCCGACGGTGTCGCGGTGCGGCAAGTCGAGAGCGGTTCTGATGCTGCGTTCAAGGGTATCAAGGTCGGCGATATCATCATCGAGGTCCAGGGGCAGACCGTGAGGTCCGCCAAGGACGTCGAGGACGCCGTGAAGAAAGCTCGTGGCGATGGGCGCAAGGGTGTTTTGCTCAGGGTGAGGCAGGGCGAGACGGCGCGGTTCATCGCCGTACAACTCAGGGACGAGTAACCCGAGGCATTTTGTGGAGTAATCGGTTGGCGCGCCCTGGAAAGCGGGCGCGCCTTCCGTATTTGAGCTGATCCCGACGGGAGGGAAACGGAGACGTCGCATGCGGGTTCTGATTGTCGAGGATGATCGGGAGATCGCGCATTTCGTGCAGCGTGGGCTCAAGGAAAGCGGTCATGGTGCGGATGTCGTGTTCAACGGCGACGACGGGCTCGAACACGCGCTGTCGGGCGACTACGACGTGATCATCGTGGACCGCATGCTTCCCGGCCGGGACGGGCTGTCGCTGATCCAGGCGGTACGGGCCAGCGGAAGCCGTACGCCCGTTCTCATCCTTTCCGCGCTCGGTGAGGTCGACGATCGGGTCAAGGGTCTCAAGGCGGGTGGCGACGACTATCTGACCAAGCCGTTTGCGCTCACCGAACTGCTCGCGCGCATCGAGGCTCTCGGCCGTCGCATCTCGCCGGACGAGACGGTGACGCGTTACATGGTCGGCGACCTCGCCCTGGACAGGCTGACACACAAGGTGACTCGTGCCGGCGATGTCATCGTGCTGCAGCCGCGCGAGTATCGCCTGCTCGAATATCTGATGCGAAACGCAGGACAAGTCGTGACGCGCACGATGCTGCTCGAGCACGTCTGGGATTATCATTTCGATCCACAGACGAATGTCATCGATGTGCACGTTTCGCGTCTGAGGGGCAAGATCGACAAGGGGTTCGACAAGCCGCTGCTGCATACGGTCCGAGGCGCCGGCTACATGATGCGAGATGGCGACGTCTAGCTATCTCAAATCCACCGTCTTCCGGCGGACTGCGGTCGTCGTGCTTTTGCTGGCGCTCGTCGCCGCGAGCTGCGTCGGCCTCGTCGGCTGGTATGCGAACAGCCTGTTGACCCGCGGCACCGAGAAGATGATCGAGGCAGAAGCTGCCGAGTTGAAGGCCGAACTGGTCGCGCGCGGGTTCGACGCCCTGGCCATCGCAGTCGGCGAGCGGAGCCGTCGCGGTGGGGCGAGCCTCTACTATCTTGCCGATGCCAACGGTCAGTGGCGGGCTGGAAACCTGACGGTCCTGCCGACTTGGTCCGGTGCGTCCGGCCGCGGAACGTTCACCTATCCTTCGATTGCGGGTGCGACGCGGACGTCGCGCGTCGCCGCAGGTCTGCTGATCGATATCGATGGCCGTCCGCGGCTGGTAATCGGCCGGGATGTTGATGATCAGCGCGCGCTGCTCGACGCCATCTTTCGCACCACGGGGCTCGCGGCTGTCCTGCTGGCGCTGCTCGGCCTGGTCGGCAGTGTCGTCATCGCGCACCACGTGCAGCACCGGATCGCCGGCATGAGTGCTGCCACGCGGCACATCATGTCGGGCGACCTCAGCCGGCGCCTGCCGCTCGATGGGTCGGGCGATGAACTCGATCGGCTGAGTATGCAATTGAACGACATGCTGGCACGCATCGAAGAACTGATGACCGGCCTCAGGGAGGTGTCGGACAACATCGCCCACGATCTCAAGACGCCGCTCAATCGCCTGCGTAACAGCGCCGAGGCAGCACTCGCCGCCCAGTCCGGAGCGGAGGCGTGGAAGTCCGGCCTCGAACGCGTGATCGACGAAGCCGACGGTCTCATCAAGACTTTCAATGCGCTTCTCATGATCGCCCGTCTCGAAGCGGGAAGCGGGCCCGACGCCTTCGAGACGGTGGAGATCGGCGCGCTGGCTCGGGACGTCCATGAACTCTACGAGCCGGTTGCCGATGACGCCGGTGTCCAGTTGACCGTGGATGTCACCAGCAATCCGGTCTCCCGCGTCAACCGCCATCTGCTCGGGCAGGCGCTCGCCAACCTCATCGACAATGCCCTGAAGTATGGAGTCTCTCATGGCAGGCCGGGCCAGATCGGCCTTGGCGTTTCGCAAGCTGACGGTTTCGCGCGCATCGTCGTCTCCGACAACGGCCCGGGTGTCGCCGAAAGCGAGCGTGACCGCGTGCTCCGCCGCTTCGTGCGTCTCGAGGCCAGTCGCTCGAAACCCGGCACGGGGCTCGGACTCAGTCTGGTCGCAGCGGTGGCGCGGATCTACAAGGGACGCATCAAGCTCGAGGACAATGCACCAGGCCTTCGAGTGGTGTTGGAGCTGCCGCTCGCATAGAGCCGCCGACGTATGCCACGATGAGATGCCACCAATGCCGCTCAATCCGCCGGGGTCGACCGTGGAAGATGCCCAACCCAAGCCGCTCTGGACGAGACTTGCCGAGGCCCCGCTCGCGCCAGACCCGGAGCGCGCGCGGCTGCTGCTCGCTGACATCGAAGCCGAAGGCCGTTCGATCGAGAACGGAGAGCGCCTGAACCGCCTGCTCGCCGTGCCGGCGGTCGATGCATTGATTGTCGGGACACTCGGCTGCTCGCCCTATCTTTCTGGCCTGATGCGGCGCGATCCCGTTCGCCTCGCCCGCATTCTCGACACGGCTCCAGAGCACCAGTTCGAACAACTTCTTGGTCGGCTCTACGGCGACGTGGCGACAGCCGGATCGATGACCGACGCCATGCGGCTCCTCAGGACGTTCAAAAGCGAGGTTGCGCTGCTGCTGGCACTCGCCGATCTCGGCGGCGTCTTGCCCGTGATGACGATCACCTCGGCGCTCACGTCCGCGGCCGATGCGGCTGTCGCTGCTAGCGTCGGCTTTCTTTTTCGGCAGGCCGTGAAGCGTGGTGACTGGCTTGCAGAGGGGCCGGGCCGTCCAGAGGCCGATGCCGGCTACATCGTGCTTGCGATGGGCAAGCACGGCGCGCGGGAACTCAACTACTCGAGCGACATCGATCTCATCGTCTTTTACGAGGCGGAGCGGGCACGCCTGAAGCCGGGTCTCGAGCCGGCGACATTCTTCATCCGCATGACGCGCGATATCGTGAAGCTCATGCAGGAGCGGACGGCGGACGGCTACGTCTTCCGGACGGATCTCAGGCTGAGGCCCGATCCCGGCGCGACGCAGGTCGCGATCTCGACGGACGCGGCCCTCAACTACTACGAGAGCTTCGGACAGAACTGGGAGCGCGCTGCGATGATCAAGGCGCGGCCGATTGCGGGAGATCTCGCGGCGGGTGCGAGCTTCCTCGCCGAGCTCGCGCCCTTCATCTGGCGCAAGTATCTCGATTTCGCGGCTATCGCCGATATCCATGCCATGAAGCGCCAGATCCATGCCTTCAAGGGGTTCGGCGAGATCGGCGTCGCCGGACACAATGTGAAACTCGGGCGCGGCGGCATTCGCGAGATCGAGTTCTTCGTGCAGACCCAGCAGTTGATCGCTGGCGGTCGTCAAACCGATCTGCGAGTCCCGACTACTCTCGGTGCGCTGGAGAAGCTGGCCGAGCGAGGATGGATCCGTCCGCCGGTCGTAGCCGATCTCTCGGAGGCGTACCAGTTTCTGCGTCGCATCGAGCACCGGCTACAGATGCTCGCCGATGAGCAGACCCAGACGCTGCCCCATGCCGAGGACGATCTGACGCGGCTCGCGCTGTTCTCCGGCTACGAGACTCTCGACGCCTTCAAAGTGGCGCTCGTCGAACGGCTCGAGCGCGTCCAGACGCACTACGCGGCGCTCTTCGAGGCGACACCCGAGCTGACGTCGGCCGGCTCCAACATGGTGTTTGCCGGCGAGGCGGACGACCCCGGGACACTCGAGGCGCTGTCGCGCATGGGCTTTGAGCGTCCGGCCGATGCGATCGCAGCCGTGCGCGGCTGGCATCATGGCCGCTATCGCGCGGTGCGCACGCCTCGAGCGCGGGAACTGCTGACGGAGGTGCAGCCGCTCCTCATCGAGGCGTTGAGCCGCACGGCGGACCCGGACAGCGCGCTGGTGAGCTTCGACCGCTTTCTTTCGGATCTGCCGTCCGGTGTGCAACTGTTTTCGTTGCTGCGTGCCAATCCGCGGCTGCTGCGCCTCGTCGCGGACATCGTCGGTACGGCGCCGCGCCTTGCCCGCATTCTCGGCCGGCGGCGTCGCGTTCTCGACGCGGTGCTCGATCCTGGCTTCTTCGGCAGTCTTCCCGACAGCGCGGCGCTCAAGCGGATCGTCAACAGCGAGATCGATGCGGGCGGCGACTTCCAGGAAGCACTCGACCGTGCGCGCGTGATCGGCAGCGAGCAGGCGTTTCTCATCGGTGTGCGTGTCCTTTCGGGAACCATTTCCGCGAGCCAAGCCGGTGGAGCTTATGCCGAGCTCGCCTCGCGCTTCATCCAGTCTCTTGAGGAGCGCGTCGAGGCAGAGATCGTCAAGTCGCACGGCAAAGTCCGCGACGGGGCGACAGCAGTGGTCGCCATGGGCAAGCTCGGCGGACGCGAGATGACCGCGACATCCGATCTCGACCTCATCGTGATCTACGATTTTGACGCCGAGTGTCAACAATCGGACGGCGAGCGGCCGCTCGCGCCGACGCAGTACTACGCGCGCCTCACGCAGCGGCTGATTTCAGCTCTTTCCGTGCCGACTGCCGAAGGGTCACTTTACGACGTCGACATGCGTCTCAGGCCTTCGGGCCAGAAAGGGCCGGTCGCGACGCAGCTCTCGAGCTTCATCGAGTATCAGACCAGTACCGCCTGGACTTGGGAGCACATGGCGCTCACCCGCGCCCGGGTCGTGACGGGGCCCGCTGCCTTCCGAGCCGCTGTCGAGGAGGCCATCCGCTCGACCCTCGTCAGGCCACGAGATCGGACGAAGATCTCGGCCGACGTTCGCGAGATGCGCGCGTTGATTGCGAAGGAGAAGGGCACCGACAATCTCTGGGACATGAAGCAGGTGCGGGGTGGCCTCGTGGACCTCGAGTTCATTGCGCAGTTCCTGCAACTCGTCCATGCCGCCACAAACCCGGAAGTTCTCGATCAGACGACGGTTGTCGCGCTCCAGAAACTGGCCACGGCCGGATTCATCCCACCTGCCGCAGCCGACGTCCTCATTCCGGCGGCGCATCTCATCCACAACCTGACCCAGGTGACCCGCCTCACCCTTGACGGTCCTTTCGATCCGGGGAAGGCGCCGGACGGGCTCAAGGATCTCCTTGCACGGGTCGGTGAGGTGCCCAGCTTCGCCCGGCTCGAAGCCGTGCTTGCCGAGACAACCTCAGACGTGGCTCGCCTGTTCGACGAACTGGTCACTTAATTCACGGACCTGGCGACGGAATCCGGCTGCCGCCTTCGTTTCTCCTGCATCAGATCGAGACCGGCCGCTAACTGGCCGTCACGCAGGAGACCCCAATGTCCCGGAAGAAAATCGCGTTTGTCGCCGTCGGTTTGCTCGTCGCGGCCGGAGCCCTTGCCGCGGTCGCGGCCCAGGGCCATCGCGGTGGCTGGCACAAGCACCCGCACATGCATGAGGACTTCGACAGCATCGGCTTCGGCCGTGGCGGGAAGTTCGGTCGGGAAATTTCCAAATCCGACTTCGACGCCCGCGTGCGCGAGCGGTTTGCCCGGCTCGACCGCAACAGCGACGGCGTCATCCAGGCGTCCGAGATCGGAACGGCTATGGCGGACCGGCATGAGGGGCGGAAGTGGCGGCGCGGCCGCGGGGCGGATCAATCCGGAGGCTCGCTGGCGCGCTACCTCGATGCCGACCGGGACGGCAAGATCACAGTCGACGAGGTGAGGGCCGATTTCGCCCGCCGCTTCGACGAAGCGGATCTCAATCGTAATGGGCGGATCGACGACCAGGATCTACCGCCACTCATGCGAGGCCGGGAGGCGATCGGTGAGGGCGGGCCGCGCATGAGATGGCTTCAGGGCGCCGACGCCGACAAAGATGGGGCCGTCAGCCGCGACGAAGCAGTCGCCTTGGCCGTCAGGCATCACGCACGCTTCGACCGGAACCGCGATGGCGTCGTCGATGCCGCGGACAGGGATGCCCTCAGGCAGGAGATGACGAATTACCGGGTGCAACGGTTCACGCATCATTTTGGTGGCACTCCTGCCAGCGGGGTCAGTCGTGAACAGTTCGCCGCCAAGGCGGCCGAGCGATTTGCCCGTTTCGACTACAATCGCGACGACAAGCTCACGCGGGACGAGATGCCGTGGGGTGGGCGGCACAGGGGATGGGGGCGTTGGTCGCGGGATGAAGGGCACTCTGCTCGCGACCGAGCCGACATGTCGCGTGACGGCAAGGCCGAAGGAGGTGCGGACGAACGGCGCAAGGACTGACCTCCCGCCTCGCAGGATGCAAACCATGGCTGGTGCCTGATGCGGCAAGGATGTTAGGCAGGCACCAGCGGCCCAACGAGGCCTTTGCGATGAGGACGATGTTGGCGAGAGCCGGGGATCACGGACAGGCTGCGCTGTCCCAAGCGGTGGAGGACGGGCAACTCCTCGTCCGCCTCGCTGCAGGCGACTCGGCGGCATTCCGGCTCGTCGTGCAGCGCTATCTGCCACTCTTGCTCACTGTGGCGCGACGCACGTTGCGGGATGAGACGGAAGCGGAGGACGTGGCGCAGGAGGCGCTGCTCAGGCTGTGGCGGAATGCCGGCGATCTCGAACTCGGCCCCGGCGGGTTCAAGCCCTGGTTGCGGCGCGTCGTCGGCAATCTGTGCATCGATCGGGTCCGGGCGCGGCGCCACATGGCCGTCGTCGACGAGGTGCCCGAGGTACCTGAGGCGGCCACGCAAGAGACCTCGCTGGTCGAGCAGGACCTTTCGGTTCGTGTCGCCGACGCCCTCGCGACGCTACCCGAGCGCCAGCGCCTCGCGGTCACGTTGTTTCATTTCGAGGGGCAGGGGCAGGGCGAGGTGGCGCAGAGGCTCGGGATATCGGAGGAGGCGGTCGAATCGCTGCTGGCCCGGGCGCGGCGATCGCTCAAGGCGGAGCTGAAGGACGAATGGCGCGAGTTGCTCCCTGACGTGAGGGACGCGCCTTGACGGGCAGGGGAGCTAACGCCAGTTGCTGGCAGATGGAAGCTTGCGAACGATGGACACTGGAGCCATGACTCTCGAGGAATTCGGCGATCTGCTCGATGCGTACGGTGGTGAGGCCGCGCGTTGGCCCGACGAGCGCCGGGCTGCCGCTGAACGTCTGCTGGCGTCATCGTCCGAGGCGGCCGGGCTACTCGCCGAAGCGCGCGCGCTCGACAGGGTTCTCGCGACGTATCAGCCGCCGGATCGGGAACGACTCTCAACGCTTGCAGACCGGATCGTTGCGGCAGCGGGCTCGACGCATACTGTCGACTCCAGCGCGGCAGAAAACGTCGTGCAGTTCCCCCGGCGGCAAGAGGCACTTCCGGCGGGGTCGGCGGCACCACGCGCGGAGGCGCCGCGTCGCATGTCGGCGCGCCGCGGTCAGAGTGGCTGGCAGGCGGCTGCGGCGCTCGTCGCGTCACTGGCGTTCGGCATCTCTGTCGGGCTTGCGGATCTGACGCCGTCGCCGCTGGCGGCTCTGGCGGAGCTGGCATCGCCGGGGACGACGGATGCCGAGTATGCGCTCTCGGGCCTTCAGATCGACGGCATGGACGAGGAGGCGATATGACCGACGTTGCGCCGACGCCATCGACGGTACGGCGCTGGCCGCGCTGGAAGAGCATCTTGCTCGTCGTGTCGCTCGCCCTCAATCTCCTGATCTTCGGCGCGGTCGCGGCCCAGATCGTGCGACATCGGTTCGGCCCGCCGCCCTATCTCTCGAGCGGGCATGCAACGCTCGTCTCGTTTGTCAGGACGCTGCCGAAAGATCGCCGGGATGCGCTTTGGGCGCTGACCGAGGGGCAGCGCGCCGAACTGAAGACCGCATGGTCCGATGTGCGCCGGCTCAGGATCGCCGTCAGGACCGCACTCGCGGCCGAGCCGTTCGAGCGGGACCGGTACAAAGACCTGCATGCGCGGTTGCTCGAGGCGGAGCTGCAGGCGCGGCGTTCCGCGCACGTCCTCTTCGATCGGGTGGCGATGGAATTGAACGCCGTGGAGCGGTCCGCCTTCGCGAAATGGCAGCCACGCGCAGAAAAGCCGTGGCGGCGCCGATTCCGGGATCGTGGGCAGGACGGCGAGGGTGGCCTCGGGTCGGAAAGTGACCTGCCTGCCGGCGTCGGCAAGGTTCCGCAGGCGACCACGGGCACACGCCCCTAGGGGCGGCCCCGCAGCCGACCCGGTGTGCCGTAGCAAGATCAGTCGAAAACCTTGGTGACGATCTCGTAGACGTCTTTCGACAGCGGCTTGGTACGGGCGATCTGTTTCAGGGCCTTTTCCGCCAGCTTGCGCCGGTTGCGCTCGAGCGTCCGCCAGCTTCGGAACGCGGTCAGCAGACGCGCCGCCAGCTGCGGATTGAACCGGTCGATCTCAAGGATGCGCTCGACGAAGTAGTCGTAGCCGGCCCCATCGGGACGATTGAACGCCACCATGTTCGAGGCAAAGGCGCCGATCAGGGTGCGTACCTTGTTCGGGTTCTGCATCGACATCAGCGGATGGCGTGCGAGGCGGCGGACCACTGCCAGCGTCGCATGGGCCGGAACGGCGGCCTGATAGAGGAACCAATGGTCGATGACCAGATGGTCCTCGTGCCAGCGCTGGTAGAAGCTTTCGAAGGCGCTCCTGCGTTCCGCACCCCGGGTCATCGACAGTGCGGCGAGGCCGGCGATCTCGTCCGTCAGGTTGTTGGCGGAGGCGAAGTGGCGGGCGGCGCGGGCAATGTCCTCGGCGCGATTGCGGGCGGTCAGCAGTGAAAGTGTCGCGTTGCGGAGCGCACGCTTCGACGTCTGCTCGGGTGTCGGAGCGTAGGCTCCCTTGATCGCCAGATCCCCGTAGAGCGCTTCCAGTCTGCCGCCGATGGTCGACGCCATCTTGCGGCGCAGCTGACGGCGCGCCTCGTGAATGGCGTCCGGGTCGATCTCCGAGCCGATGATCCGCGCGACATCGGTGTCGGACGGCAGCGTCAGCACCTGGGCTCGGAACCCCGGATCGAGGCGATCGTTCGAGATGATGGCGTCGATCGCCGCGATGAAGTTCTCGAAGTCCGGGAGGGGCTTTCCCTTACGGATCGCGGTAACGGCTGCGATGAGGAGGCGAGTTGCGTAGTCCTGGCTCGCCTGCCAGCGATTGAACTCGTCGCTGTCGTTGGCCATCAGGAACGACAGGTCGGCGTCGCTCAGCTCGATCGTCAGGTTGACCGGGGCAGAGAAGCCGCGCAGCAGCGACGGCACGGGGCGGGTCGGGATGCCGGTGAACTTGAACGTCTGCTTGCGCTTCCTGATCTCGACCACATGGTCGGACACGTCCGCTCCGCCGGTTAGCTCGAGTGGAAGGTCGTTGCCGTTGCCGCCGAGCAGGCCGAGGCGGAGGGGGATGTGGAGCGGTTTTTTCGTGGGCTGGCCCGGTGTCGAAGACAGCACCTGTTCGACGGTCAGCTCGAGCGTGCGCTTGACCGGATCGTGCGCCATGTCGCAGACGAGGCTCGGCGTGCCGGCCTGCGCATACCAGACCATGAATTGCGAGAAGTCACGGCCGCTGACCTCGGCGAAGCTGGCGATGAAGTCCTCGACCGTCGCGGCCTCGCCGTCGTGGCGTTCGAAGTAGAGGTCCATGCCCTTCCGGAAGAGATCCGCGCCCAGCAGGGTGTGGACCATGCGGCAGAGTTCGGCGCCCTTGTCGTAAACGGTCGCCGTATAGAAATTGTTGATCTCGATGAAGCGATCCGGGCGCACGGGGTGGGCCAGCGGGCCCGCATCCTCCGGGAACTGGCGGGCCTTCAGGACGCGGACGTCCGCGATCCGCTGGACGGCCGGCGAGCGATGATCGGCCGAGTAGAGCTGATCGCGAAAGACCGTCAGTCCTTCCTTGAGGCAGAGCTGGAACCAGTCGCGGCATGTGATCCGGTTGCCGGTCCAGTTGTGGAAGTACTCGTGGGCGATGACGCGATCGATGTTGAAGTAGTCGCTGTCGGTCGCGGTCCGCGCGCTCGCGAGAATCAGCCGGTCATTGAAGACGTTGAGGCCCTTGTTCTCCATGGCGCCCATGTTGAAATCGGACACCGCGACGATGTTGAACACCTCGAGATCGTACTCGCGGCCGAATTTCTCCTCTTCCCAGCGCATGGACCGCTTCAGGCAGTCCATGGCCCAGGCGCAGCGATCTTCCTTGCCCGGCTCGACGTAGATCGCGAGATCGACCTTGCGACCCGACTGTGTGGTGAATGTCGAAGTCAGTGCTGAGAGGCGGCCGCCGACGAGAGCGAACAGGTAGGCCGGTTTCGGGTGGGGATCCTTCCAGACCGCGTAGTGGCGCTTGCCACGGTCGAGCTTGCCGCGCTCGACCAGATTGCCGTTGGAAAGCAGGACTGGCGCCACGGCAGGGTCGGCCTCGATGCGGGTCGTGTACACCGCGAGGACGTCCGGGCGGTCCAGGAAATACGTGATGCGACGGAAGCCCTGGGCCTCGCACTGCGTGCAATAGATCCCCTTCGACAGGTAAAGGCCCGAGAGGGCCTTGTTCGCCTCGGGATTGCAGCGCGTCTCTATCCGCAGCTCGAACGGGCCCGCCGGCGGGGCGGCGATACGGAGTTCTTCATCAGTCACCTTGAACGCGGACGGCGGCAGCGGATTGCCGTCGACCGAGACCGCGTCGAGGACAAGGTTCTCGCCATCGAGCACCAACGGCGTCCGGCGTTGCGGAGCGGCGGGGTTTGGCCTGACAGACAGCGTCGCGACGACCCGGGTCTCGGTCGGGTCGAGAGCCACATCGAGATGCACGGTGGCGATCAGCCAGGGAGAGGGCTTGTAGTCCTTGAGCAGGATCGTCTTCGGGGTCTCGGTCTCCGCCACGGTGCGCTGCTCCTGGATCGTTGCTCGTCGACCCTTTATGGCGGGGTGCTGCCCTCGGTACAAGGTGGCCGACTGCCGACGTCAGGCGCTTATTTGCCCCACGTGAGGGCAAGAGGGCGCGCCTCGCGCACGAGTTCCATCAGTTCGTTGCGGGTTTCGCGTGGCAACGGCATCTGCGGATGACGGACATGGTCGGAGCGGATGACACCGCCTTCCATCATCACCGTCTTGGTGGCTCGGAGGCCGCACTGTCGGTTCTCGAAGTTGATGAGTGGGAGCAGCCGGGCATAGGCCGCCCGCGCCTCCTCTCGGCGACCCTCACGATGCGCCTCGACGATGGGCTTCACGAGGTCGGGGTAAAGCGCGCTCGTCATGGTGCCGGTGGCACCGGCGTCGAGATCAGCGAGCAGGGTGATGCCTTCCTCGCCGTCGAACGGACCTTCGATCGCGTCACCGCCGGCGGCGATCAGGGCACGCAACTTGTTCGCGGTGCCGGGGACCTCGATCTTGAAATAGCGGACGAGCGGGATCGTGCGCGCAAGCCGGACGAGGAACTGGACCGAGAGGGGAACGCCCGCGAGCGGCGCATCCTGGACCATGATCGGCAAGCGGCCGGCTTCGGCCACGTGCTGGAAGTGCTCGAGCATGCCGTCCTCGTCGGCGCGCAATCCGACGCCGTGATAGGGCGGCATCATCATGACCATGGCCGCGCCGGCGCTGGCCGACTGCCGGGCGCGCTCGGCTGCGATGCGGGTCGAGAAATGGCTGATGGTCGCGATGACCGGCACGCTACCCGCGACATGGGCCGTCGACAATTCGAGGAGGGTCTGGCGCTCGCTGTCGGTCAGCGCAAACTGCTCGGAGTAGTTCGCCAGGATACAGATCCCGTCGACGCCCTGATCAATCATGCAGTCGAGGACGCGGCGCATGCCCTCCAGATCGAGGTCGCCGTTGTCCAGAAAGGGTGTCGGCGCAATGGGCAGCACGCCACTCAGGGGTGTTCCGGTCGATGTTCCAGTCATACGATGGGTCCTTCTCTGTCTCGGGCGCGGGCGGTTCCGCCATCGCGCTCTGAATTTCGTGGCGGCGGCGCGTCAGCGGGGCTTCAGGGTCAGCTCGAGGGCGTCCCGGCCGCCGGCGACCGCCAACGCGGACGGCTTGTCGTCGTCGGCGCATGCCCCGAGCTTCACGGTCTCGCCGAAACCAGCATCAGCCATGGCTTTCAATCGGCCCAGCAGCAACGAGAATTCGGGTTCGCTGCCGAGGCGACGCCGCGAGATGGCGAAAGCGCCACCTTCGCACTCCGTCCGACAGATCGCGATATCGCCGACCCAGTCGCCGCATGCGGCGCGATCCTCGAGATGGATACGACCGGCGGCCACGACGATCAACTCCGCGGCGAATTGTGTGGCTGTCGCCGAATAGCGCGTTGAGAGTGGAGCCGCGAGCGCGGTTTCGAGCGAGCGGCCGGCCCAAGGCCGAAAGCGGACCACGACATCGGACACCGCGCGGCGTGTCACCTGGCCGAGCCGTTCGACGCTCGCGCCTCGCTCGACGATCTCCAGGCGGTCGACACCCTCTGCCCGGAACGTGATCGCCGTATCCGAGCGATCACGCGATGCTGCCGGGCTCCCCATCGACAGAGCAAGGCCGAGGATCGCGAACCCGGCCGCGCGACCAGCATGACGGACGGTCGCGGTATCAGGTCCGGCCGGGGTCATAGGCATGCTTCTTGCGCCACTCGGTGAGGAAATAGGCGAGGCTGTCGTCGATCGTCTCGGGAAGCACGATGCGAACGGTGACGATCTGATCGCCGTAGGCGCCGGTGGCGGTGTTGCGGGCGCCCTTGCCCTTCATGCGGAACGCCCGGCCCGAGCCGGTTCCTTTCGGCAAAGTGAGGCTGACGCGTCCGGTCACGGTTTCGACCTCGATCTTGCCGCCGAGGACGGCCTCGTCGATCGAGATCGGAACATCGGCCAGGATGTCGTCGCCGTCGCGCTTGAACCGCGGATGAGGGCGAACCCGGATCTCGACCAACGCGTCGCCCGGCTCGCCGCCTCGGATGCCCGGACTGCCCTTGCCTTTCAGGCGCAGAACCTGGCCGTCGATCACGCCCTCGGGGACGTTGAGATCGAGTTGCCCGCCCTCGGGCATCGTGACGCGCTTCCTGGTGCCGAGGACCGCCTCGAGGAAGTCCACGTCCAGCGTGTAGCGCATGTCCTGGCCGCGCAGGCTGAAGCCCGCGCCCGGGCCCCGGGCGCCCGGCTGATTGAACAGATCCGAGAAGATGTCACCGAAGCCGAATTCCGGACCACCGCCACGGGGGCCGCCGGCATGCTGGTAGGCGCGCCTCGGCTCGCCCGCCGCATCGATCTCGCCCCGGTCGTAGGCCTGCCGCTTGGTGGGGTCTCCGAGGATCTCGTAGGCCGCCGACGCCCGCCTGAAACGCTCGCCCGCCGAGGCGTCAGAGGGGTTGACGTCGGGGTGCAACTGTTTGGCCAGTTTCCGAAACGCCTGACGAATATCCTCGTCGCTGGCGGTGCGCGCCACGCCCAGAACGGAATAGGGATCATCGGCCATTGTGTCGCCCGGGGTATCGCACAGGACCCATCCACGCAGAAGACGTCCGTCGCTGGGCCAACGGCCGCAATCTTATGGCGCAATTTTGTCGAACGCACGCCGAGATCCGCGTCCCCCACAACCGGATACCGGGCACATGGGGCCTTTCCCCTGGCCTTGCCACGATATGCGCACTTGAGCGCAAGCCCGGGCTCGTGCATCGAGACCTGACAAAATTCGATCAGGCCGGTTCCGGGGCGTCCGACCGAGCCATGAGACGCGAGGAGCCGTTCGTGATCAGAGGGTCTGGCGAGAGCGAAGACGTGGCGGTGGCCGAGAGCCAAGCCGCCGCCAAGGCGAAATCGCTCAAGCCGCTTGCCGCACTGCTGGCCGAGATCAGCCACTACAAGGGGATGCTGGCGCTGGCGGCGGTTTCGCTCGTGGTTTCTGCGGGGGTCCTGCTGGCCGTTCCGGTCGCGATCCGACGCATGGTGGACAGCGGTTTCACGGGGGTCGGCGGACACCTCATCGACCAGTACTTCATCGGGCTGTTTGCGCTGGGCGTGGCCCTCGCCGTTGCCAGCGCCATGCGCTTCTATGCCGTCAACTGGATCGGCGAGCGGGTCGTCGCGAACCTGAGGTCGCGTGTCTTCGTGCACGTGACGGGCCTCGGAACGCCCTACTTCGAGGTGACGCGCTCGGGTGAGCTGATGAGCCGGATCACCGCCGATACGACCCAAATCACCGGGGCGGCCGGGGCTGCTGCGTCGCAGGCGGTCCGAAACACCATCATGCTCAGCGGCGCGCTGGTGATGATGATCGTGACGAGCGGGACGCTCGCCGGTGTCATGCTGGTCGCCATTCCGCTGATCGTTCTGCCTCTCGTCGGCTACGGGCGTAGCGTGCGGCGGCTGTCGCGCTCGGCGCAGGACACGCTCGCTGAGGCTGCAGCGTTCGCCGCCGAGAACCTCTCCGCCCATCGCACGATGCAGGCGGCCAACGCCGAACCGCACGTCATCAGTCGCTACAACGTCGCCGTCGAGCGCTCGTTCAGCGCGGCCAGATCGCGGATGATGGCGCGCGCGGGGCTCACGGCGCTCGTGATCCTCCTCGTGTTCACGGGGCTTGTCGGTGTTCTCTGGTATGGCGCATCGCTGGTGGTGGCGGGGCAACTTACTCCTGGTGAACTCAGCCAGTTCCTGCTCTACGCGGTGTTCGCGGGCAGCTCACTCGCTGGCCTCTCAGAAGTATGGGGTGAGCTGCAGCAGGCCGCTGGCGCCGCCGAGCGGCTGACCGAAATCCTCAAGGAGACGCCACACATCGTGGCGCCGCCACATCCCTTGCCGCTCCCGACGCCGCCGCAAGGCCGTCTGCAGTTCGAGCAGGTGCGGTTCGCCTATCCGTCGCGACGTGATCAACCGTCCGTCGTGCAGTTCAATCTGGCCATCGCGCCCGGCGAGACCGTGGCATTGGTCGGCCCGTCGGGGGCTGGAAAGAGTACCATTCTGGCGTTGGCGCTTCGCTTCTACGATCCGGATGCGGGTCAGATCCGCCTCGATGGCGTGCCGCTCACCGATGCCGACCCGGCGGCCGTGCGGGAGCGGATCGCGCTCGTGCCGCAGGACGTCGCGCTGTTCGCTGACTCGATCGCCGAGAATATCCGTTACGGTCTGCCCGATGCGAGCCAGGCCGACGTGGAGCGAGCCGCAAAGGCCGCCTACGCCCACGATTTCATCATGGCGCTTCCCCAGCGCTACGCGACGCCGCTCGGCGAGCGCGGGGTCAAGCTCTCGGGAGGGCAGCGCCAGCGGATCGCCATCGCCCGGGCGGTGCTTCGGGATGCGCCCATCCTGCTCCTCGACGAGGCAACCAGCGCGCTCGACGCTGAAAGCGAAGTGGCCGTGCAGGGTGCGCTCGACGCGCTCCGGCAGGGGCGAACGACGCTGATCGTCGCGCATCGGCTGTCGACGGTGCTGCGGGCGGACCGGATCGTCGTGATGGACGACGGCCGGATCGTCGAGCAGGGGACGCACGAGAGCCTGCTTGCCAAGGGCGGCCTCTATGCGCGGCTTGCCGAAATCCAACTCGGCCGGTCGGAAGCGGCACAATAGTGCGCCGCGAATAGATCAGCGGCTGGTCAGCTTGAGTTCGATCCGGCGGTTCCGGCGCAGGACTTCATCCGAGTCGCCGGCTTCGAGGGGCGCAAACTCGCCGTAGCCGGCCGCGACGAGGCGGTTCGGGGCGACGCCGCGGCTGATCAGGTACTTCACCACCGAGATGGCGCGTGCCGACGACAGTTCCCAGTTCGAGGGAAATTCGCGGCTCGCGATCGGCCGGGCATCGGTGTGGCCGTCGACCTGGATCACCCAATCGACCTCCGGGGGGATCTGACGCTCGACCTCGACGATCGCCTGGGCGAGCTGGTCGATGGCACCGAGGCCTTCCGGCGTCATCTGGGCCTGGCCCGAGGGAAAGAGCACTTCGGACTGGAAGACGAAGCGGTCGCCGACGACGCGGATGTCCTTGCGACCGCGCAGCAACTCCCGCAGCCGGCCGAAGAAATCCGAGCGGTAGCGCTGCAACTCCTGGACCTGCCGGGCCAGCACGAGGTTGAGGCGGGCTCCGAGATCCGTGATGCGGGCCTGGGCGTCCTTGTCCTTCGCCTCGGCGGCCTGGAGGGCCTCGTTCAGGGCCGCGACCTGACGGCGCAAGGCGAGCAGCTGCTGGTTCAGGAGATCGACCTTGGCGAGCGCATCGGCCGAGAGGTTCTTTTCGTCGCCCAGCTGCTTCGACAGCTCGGAAATGCGGGTCTCGGCGGTCTGCACGCGCTCATCGCCCAGGCCAGCGGCGCCGCTCAGGCGCTCGCTCTCTGCGAGGGCCGATGCAAGCGATGCCTTCAGCGAGGCCAACTCGTCCTCCAGCGACTTTCCCTTGCCCTTCTCCAGCGACAGAAGATTCGTCAGCTCCGCGATCTGGCGGTTCAGGCGGCGGAGCGCGTTGTCCTTGCCGGATGATTCCTGGCCGACGAAGTACTGCGAGATCATGAAGATCGACATCAGAAACGTGACGGTCAGCAGCAACGTCGACAGCACGTCGACATAGCCCGGCCAGAACTCGCCGTGATCGCCTCCGCGACGTGAGCGTCCGCGGGCCATGGGTCAGGCGCCCCTGCGGGCGAGGCTCTGGGCGAGGTCCTTCAGCACGCCGGCGACCTCCGTCTGGCGGACGGCCTGCTCATCCACCCATTCGCGAACGACCTTCTGCTCGGAGCGCATCTGGCGGACCAACTGGTCGATCCCCTGCGCGAGTTCGCGGATCGGCTGCTCGGTCGAGGCGGTGTTTGCGGCGGAGGCATCGGCCGGCAGGCGGGCTCCGAGGTCGGCGATCGCTCGTTGCAAGTCGTAGATCGCCGTCTGGAGGTGACGGCTCGCGGCATCGGATGCCGGTGAGGGGCCCTGGGCCGGCGACAGGTCCGTGATCCCGGACAGCCACTCCTCAAGTTCATTGTAGAACCGATTGTGGGCGTGGCCGGCCTGCAGTTCGAGAAAGCCCAGCACGAGAGAGCCCGCAAGGCCCAGCAACGATGCCGAGAACGCCGTGCCCATGCCGCGAAGCGGAGCTGCCAGACCGTTCTTCAGCTCCTCGAACACGAGCACGCTGTCCGACTGGCGGGTATCCAGCGTGTTGATCGCCTTGCCGACGGACTGAATCGTCTCGAGCAGGCCCCAGAAGGTGCCGAGCAGGCCGAGGAAGACCAGCAGGCCCACCAGATAGCGGCCGGTCTCGCGGGATTCGTCGAGGCGACCGCCGATCGAATCCATGATCGAGCGCATGGAGGTCGCCGAGAGCGAAAGCGTGCCGGTGCGGTCGCGCAGCATGGTCGCCATAGGCGCCAGCAGGACAGGCTTGTGCTCGATGGCGAGACCGGGATCGGCGATGCGGAAGGCATTGACCCAGCGAACTTCCGGATAGAGACGGACGACCTGACCGAATGCTCGCAAAATGCCGATCAACAGCACCGCGACAATCAGGCCGTTCAACGCCGGATTGTTCCAGAAGGCCGTCGTCAGATCCTTGGCGACGATCGCGATCAGGAAGCCGACAAGGGCAATGAAGATCAGCATGCCGCGCAGGAACGTGCCCGGCGTGTTCATCGTCCGCGATAGCGGGCGTGCCGCAGCGTCGGCTGTTCGTGCTCGCGCCATGCCATGTCTCCCGTCGCGTCCCGGTTCGAACGATACCGCACGATCATGGCAGAACACCACATGGCAGAGGTGCGCCGGGACCGGCGCAACGCATCACCTGCCAGACTGGAGCAATGCCAGAAGTTGCTTTTGAATCGCGGCGTTCCCCGCGATGATCCCACCTGTCCCGAACATCTCCTGGCGACCTTCGAGATCCGACACGATGCCGCCGGCCTCGCGCACCATCAGCAGGCCTGCCGCCATGTCCCACGGCTGGATGGCGTGCTCCCAATAGGCATCGAAGCGGCCTGCCGCCACCCAGGCGAGATCGAGTGCCGCCGCGCCATAGCGCCGTACCCCCGAGGTCTCCGCCATCACCGCTCCGCACTCGGCGAGGAACCGCTTGTGGCCGGGGCGGCCGCGGTGAGGAATTCCGGTCACGACCACGCAGTCGGTCAGAGAGCGGCGGTTGGCAACGCGCAGGCGACGGTCGTTGACGAAGGAACCCTTGCCTTTTTCGGCCGTGAAGAGGTCGTTCGAGGCGGGATTGTAGATGACGCCAGCCACCATCTCGCCCTCACGTTCGAGGCCGACGGAGATGGCGAAGTGCGGGATGCCGTGGAGGAAGTTTGTCGTGCCGTCCAGGGGATCGACGATCCAGCGGTGCGACTTGTCGGGGCCTTCGACAGCGCCGCGCTCCTCCATCAGGAAGCCGTAGCCGTGGCGGGCGCGGGACAACTCGTTGTAAAGAATGTCCTCGGCGCGGTGATCGGCGGCTGAAACGAAGTTCGCCGGCCCCTTCACGGACACCTGAAGCTGCTCGACTTCGCCGAAATCGCGGGCGAGGCTCCGGCCAGCCTTGCGGACGGCCGCGACCATGACGTTCATGAGTGCGGACGCGGGCATGGGCTCTACTCTCTCGTTGTTTGCCGGGCCGCCAATTGCGTTGCCGACGGTGTGGCGGGCTTCAAGGCGCCGCCGATCATGATGCGGTGCAATATCAGCCGGGGGGCTCGGCTGGCAAGCTTCGCCTTGACGGACGGCGGGCGTCGCCGCGGGCGGATCGCGATGGACAGCGTCCTGTCTCTCCTCGAAATTAAGCACGATGGCTGGACGGAGAGTGCCGATGCTCACCCTGAAACCGAACTGCGAATGCTGCGATCGCGATCTGCCGCCCCAGTCGGGTGAGGCGCGGATCTGCTCGTTCGAATGCACATTCTGTGCAGACTGCGTCGCAACGCGGCTTCCGGGCGGCACGTGCCCCAATTGCGGCGGCGAACTCGTGAAGCGGCCGGTCAGGCCGGCCGACCGGCTTGGCAAGTTCCCGGCCTCGCGCGAGCGGGTGCGCAAGGCCCACGCCTTCTGCAGCTGACCGGGATCTGCAACCCCGATGGCCGGCAGGGGTGAGCTGCCGGCCGTGATGCGTGTCCTCAGGTGTGCAGGCCGCTCAGCGCGGCTCGGTCCAGCTCTCCGAGAAGGCGAGCGCACAGGTCGAGAACGGACGGCCCTCACGTTCCCGCTTCCACGGCTTGCCGGATGCGAGCATGCCATTGCGCTCGATGCGGGCCCCGAGTGTCGGGATCAGCACGGTGTTGAGGCCGTACTTGCGGCCCGGAACCTGGTTGGGCTGGGTGTGGAGCATCAGCGGCTCGCCGATGTCGTACCAGGTCAGGTTGATCTCATCGGTGGTGGAGACGATGCGCTCGGTCCAGAACGTGCGCGGATCGCCCTCCTTGTCGAACTCGGCGTCGTAGACCGGGATGTCGGTATTGGCGAGTTCGGCATTGAGCATGCCCTGCACCGTCGTCTGCAGCCAGCGGGCCATGGAGATGTTGTCGGACCAGATGCGCCATTTGCCGTCGGTCAGTTCGCTCTTCATGTAGAGCACGTGGCCGGGGCCGGCCGGCGACAGATAGATCCGCCAGAAGCTGGCATCGGTCGAGTTGGGGTCGCCGTCCTTGGCCGACAGGCGGATGAACGGGTTCTCGCCGGTCAGGATGGTCTTGTTCGGGTCTGCGATAGACATGTGATACTCCGTGTTCAGGGTTCAGATGACGGCGATGGCCTCGACCTCGATCAGCCAGCCGGGCAGCGCCAGTGCGGTCACGCCGATCAGGGTCGATGCGGGGGCTTTCTTGCCGAAGACCTCCTCGCGGATGGCGGCCAACTCGGCGCGATGGCGAACATCCACGAGATAGGTGTTCAGCTTTACGATGTTGGCGACCGTGCCACCGGCCGCCTCGACCTGGGCTTTCAATGCCGCAAATACGGCGCGCGCCTGGGCGGCGAAGTCGCCGGAATGGCCGACGCTGCCTTTTTCATCATAGTCGACCTGCCCGGAGATCAGAATGATGGACTGGGCTCCGGTCACCTTGATGGTCTGGGTGTAGCCGGGCGGGTCGAAAACGCTCTTTGCTGCGATCTGCTCGATCTTCAGGGCCATGGGCACCTCCTCGGGTTGGTCGGTTCACTTACGGCGTTCTCAGACCTCGTCTTCGGAGACGGCCTCGCTCCACGATTGCTGGGGCTCGGTCGCGCCTTCGTTCTCGCTGCCGAGGCGTCGAACGGCGCCCGCAATCGTGAAGTTGGTCGGATGCGGCAGCGGGTCCACCTCCATCGTATCGAACGAACGTGACAAGGCGTGGCGCGTCGCGTCCGGGAGGCGGCGATCGACGGTGACCGCCTTGCCGCCCGAGACGTCGATCCGAGGCTGGTGGAAGGCCGTGTCGAGATCCCAGCCGAAATCGGCCATCATGGCGAGGATCTGGAACACGGCCGGGATGATGCGTCGGCCGCCGCAGCCGCCGATGCCGACGGCCATACCATCCTTTTCCATCAGCGTCGGCACATAGTTCGAGAGCCCGCGCTTGCCCGGCGCGAGGCCGTTAGGGCGATCCGGCCGGGGATCGAACCAGTTGATGCCGTTGTTCATCAGGATGCCGGACTTCGGCAGGACGATGCGCGAACCGAACAGCGACAACAGTGTCTGCGTCAGCGTGACGATGTTGCCTTCCGCGTCGATGACGGAGAGATGCGTCGTCGATGTCGGCAGGCCGCGCTCGCCCGCGTCGCCCATGCGGCGGAAGCGGTCGTCCCAGGCGAACGCCAGCGCCGTCGCGTAGGCGACGAAACGGTCGCCGTCCGGGTGGGTCGTCGGCGCGCCGCCGTGACGTGCGAGATGATCAAAGGCGAGGAGCAGCGTCGGGCCGCCGTTCAGCTCGGGGAGAACCGTCAGACGGTGGCCGCGATAGTCGCGGGAGAGCGGCTCGCGCTCCACCGGCGCAACGCCTGCCATGTCCTCGACCGAGAGATAGCCGCCGAGCGCCTGCACATCCTCGGCGATCGCACGTGCGAGTGGACCCCGATACATGGCGTCGGCGCCTTCGGACGCGATTGTGCGCAGCGTGCGGGCGAGGGTCGGCGCGGGAAGCCGCAGCATCTCATTGCCGGTCTGGGGCGCGGGTGCGATCGGCGGGCAGCCGCCGCGGAGGTAGCGCTCGCTGGCGCCGGGATCGTTCCTCAGGTCGGCGAGGGCGTTGGCGATGGTCAGCGTCGTGTGGTGGTCGACGACCATGCCTTCGTCGGCAAGGGCTGCGGCCGGTGCGACGAGCCTGGCCCACGGCTTTGAGCCGAGCAGCTTGTGGGCGAGGGCCAGACCGGCCGGCTGCGAGGGGGCAACCACGGCCTTGGCGCCGACCGTGTTGACGTTGCCGGCGACGGCCGGCCAGCCGAACGGATTGGCCTTGTCATGGTCGCTGGTGACCTTGAAATCCTCGAGGCGGAGGCCAGCCGGGGAGCGGCCACCGAAATCGACCGCCGTGACCTTGCCCGTCCGTGCGTTCCTGTGAAGCAGGGCGCCGACGCCGCCGATGCCGCTCATCCAGGGCTCGACGACGCCGACCGCGAAGGCGGCGGCAATGGCGGCGTCCATGGCGTTCCCGCCTTCCTTCAAGACGCGGGCGCCGACCTCGGAGGCGATGCGATTCTGGGTAACCACTATGCCCTTGCGCGACCGGGTCGACGGCTTCGTCACCGAGCGACGGCGGGACTGGTTGGGCGAACGCAGATCATGATGGGACGGCATGGGGCTCTCGCGGTTTCGGGGTTCAGGCCCGGGGGCCGAAATGACGGATCAAGGCGTCGAGGGTTTCGTCCGGTCGCTCCTGCATCATCATGTGGCCGCAGCGGGACAGGATCTCGCATCGTGCGCCGGGGACGAGTGCCGCAAGTTCACGGCCCTTCTTCGCGGGCGTCATGACGTCACTGTCGCCCAGGACCAGCACCGTCGGGGCGGAGATGCGGGCGGCCGACGCAGTCGCCGTCGTCCAGGCATTGCAGGCCGCGAGGTCGGCGGCAAGCGCGCCGTCCCGCCCCTGTCCCAGCAACGCCCGGGCGGCGCCGGTCATCCACATGCCCGAGGCCCTGTTGCCGCCGATCTTCGCAGGGGCGGCAAAGCACCAGCCCGTCATCATGTCGTAGGCCTTGTCCGGGGTGTCGCGGGCGGCTGAGAGAAGCGACGGGTGGACGGGCATCGCGGACGAGACGCCGAGCAAGCCCAGGCGCTCGATCCGGTCCGGTGCCGTGGCGGCGGCTTCGAGGGCAATGACGGCGCCCATGGAATGGCCGACGAGAGAGGCTTTGGGCGCACCTGCCGCATCGAGCACGCGGAACAGCCACGCGACCATGGCCTCGATGCTCGTCAGGGGCGCGCCGCCGGAGCGGCCGTGCGCCGGGAGATCGAGCGCGAGGGCGTTCCAGCCGTGCCACGCGAACCAGCGGCTCTGCATCTGCCAGCAGGTGTGGTCGAGCCCCGCGCCGTGGATGAACGCGATCGTCGGTTTGCCGGGTTCGAGCGAGCGGCCGCCGGTCGCGGCATAGACCTTCTCTGCGTCGACAGTCAGGTGCATGGCGTCAGCCCTTCTGCGAGGCCTTGAGGGCCTGCTCGAGATCCTCGATCAGGTCGGTGGGGTCTTCGAGGCCGACCGACAGGCGCACGAGATCCTCGCCGATCCCGGCAGCGTCGAGTTCGGCGGCGCTCATCTGCTGGTGTGTCGTCGACGCCGGGTGGATCACCAGCGACTTGGCGTCCCCGACGTTGGCGAGATGCGAGAACACCCGCAGCCGCTCGATGACGCGGGCGCCGGCCGCGCGACCGCCCTTCACGCCGAAGCTCAGCATGGCGCCGCAGCCCTTCGGGAACTGTATTTTCGCGAGGGCGCGGCCGGGATGGCTGTCGAGACCCGGATAGCGGACCCAGCTCACGGCCGGGTTCCGCTCTAGGGCCGCGGCAACGGTCTCCGCGTTCGAGACATGCCGGGCCATGCGGACGGGTAGCGTTTCGAGGCCCTGCAGCAGATAGAACGCCGTCTGCGGGGCCATGGCGGCGCCGAAATCGCGCAGACCTTCGGCGCGCGCGCGCATGGCGAACGCGGCCGGGCCGAACTCCTCGGCGAAGGTGAGGCCGTGGTAGCCGGCATAGGGCTCGGTCAGGGTCGGGAACCTGCCGGACGCGGTCCAGTCGAAGCGACCGCTATCGACGACCACGCCGCCGATGGCGATGCCGTGGCCGCCGATGAACTTGGTCGCGGAGTGCATGACGATGTCGGCGCCCCATTCGAAGGGGCGGTTCAGGACCGGCGTCGAGAAGGTCGAGTCGATCATCAGCGGCAGGCCGGCTGCGTGCGCAACCTCGGCGACGGCCCGGATATCGAGCACCTGGAGGCCCGGGTTGCCCAATGTCTCGGCCAGCACCAGACGCGTCTCGGGGCGGATTGCGGCCGCGAAGTTCGCGGCGTCGCCCGGATCGACGAGCGTCGCCGTGATGCCGAACCGCGGCAGCGTGTGGACCAGCATATTGTGTGTGCCGCCGTAGAGACGGCTCGAGGCGACGATATGGGCGCCGGCTCCCATCAGGGTCGCGATGGCGAGGAACAGGGCGGCCTGTCCGCTCGCGGTCGCGACCGCGCCGACGCCGCCCTCCAGGGCCGCCATGCGCTCCTCGAAGACGGCGACGGTCGGGTTCGAGATGCGCGAATAGATGTGGCCGGCGCGCTCCAGGTTGAAAAGGCCGGCGGCGTGCTCGGTGCTCTCGAAAGCGAACGAGGTCGTCTGGTAGATGGGCACGGCGCGGGCACCGGTTGTCGGGTCCGGCTGCTGGCCCGCATGCAAGGCGAGGGTGTCGAGGCGCGGGTATTGATCGGCGGGCATGGGGCCTCCGTTGCGGGTCGGGCAAACCTAGGCCGTGGGACGCCTTGCCGTCCATCATCGCGTACGGCTTTACGCGGCCCTGCGGCTGCCGCATCCTTTCGCCTCCAGATCCGAAGCCCAGGGGCCGCACCATGTCCGCCGAAACACCGCTCATCCCGCTCAGCGCCGTCAGTTGGGTCGGCGAAGGCCTCAAGCGGCCCGAGTGCGTGCTCACGACTGCAAAAGGCGAGGTGTTCGCCGGCGACCACCACAGCGGCATCGCCGAGATCGGAAAGCCGAAGCGGGAGATGATCGGCGCGCCGCCCGGCTTCATTCCGAACGGGGTCGCGATGACCCGGGATCGGGAGTTCCTGCTCGCCAACCTCGGACCCGGTGGCGGGGTGTGGCGGCTCGATCGGGAGTGGCGGCTCTTTCCGCATCTTTTCGAGGCGGACGGCGAGCTTCTGCGGGTGTGCAATTTCGTCGGCGTCGATCGGGACGGGACGGAGTGGATCTCGGTCTCGACGCGCGCCTATCCCCGCGAGATCTCGTTCCATCCGCGCCATGCCGACGGTTTCATCGTCCGACGGGACGCGGACGGCGCGCACATCGTCGCCGATGGCATCGGGTTCACCAACGAGTGCCGCGTCGATCCGACGGGGGAATGGCTCTACGTCAACGAGACCTGCGCCAAGCGGGTGTCGCGGTTCCCGGTAAAAGGCAAAAAGCTCGGACGGCGTGAGACCGTGCATACGTTCGGTGCGGGCGAGTTCCCGGACGGCTTCGCGTTCGATGGCGAGGGTGGCGTGTGGGTCGCGTGCGTCTGCTCGAACCGCGTGATCCGCATCGCGCGCGATGGCACAAGGACCCTCATCCTCGACGACGCGGACGCAGCCGACGTCGCTTGGGCGGAGGACTATTTCAACGCCGGTCGGCGGGGCCGCGCGCACGTCGAGATCGGCGCGAAGCGAAGCCTCAAGAACATCGCGAGTGTCGCGTTCGGCGGGCCGGACCTCAAGACCGTCTATCTCGGCAATCTTGCCGGCAGCCGGATAGCCACGTTCCGCTCTCCCATCGCGGGAGCCGCGCCGGTGCAGTGGAATTTCTGAGACGACGATGCGAAATCAGGGCACGCTCGACGTGAGCGGCTCAGCCGTTGACGCCGCTTTTGCGATAGCCCACTTGATGGGTGAAGCTGGGGAAACGGCGGCCTTGCGCGACCGGCGCGGTCCGCTGATTTGGGTGTACTGCGATGCGAACTGCGCTCCTTCTCGACCGTGATGGCGTGATCAACGTCGATCGCGGGTATGTCTCCGAGATCGCGGCGTTCGAGTGGCGCGACGGCGTGTTCGACATGCTCGCGAAGGCGCAGGAGCGCGGCCATCTGCTCGTCATCGTCACCAACCAGTCGGGGATCGGGCGAGGCTATTATACCTCCGACGATTTCGAGCGCCTCACGGGGTGGATGCTCGAGCAACTGGCCGACCGGGGTATCGACATCGCGCGGGTCTACCACTGTCCGTTCCATCCGGAGGCGGTGGTCGAGCGCTATCGGGCGGCGCATCCCTGGCGAAAGCCCGAGCCCGGCATGCTGCTGCAGGCGGCGCAGGACCTCGGTCTCGATCTCGGGCGGTCGATCATGATCGGCGACCAGTGGACGGACATGCAGGCGGGACATGCGGCGGGTGTCGGGCGGCTGCTGCTCGTCGGTGAGCCGAAGGCCTCGCCGCCGCCGGGACTGGACGGCGTCGTGCGTCTGCCGGACGTGAAGGCCGCCGCCAGTTGGCTTAATGCCGCCGCGATCGACCCGCCCTGAAATCGACCACGTCAGGCCGTCTCGTCCACCTGCGACAGCGTGTGTGCGGCCTTGGCGAGCTGGATCTCGCACCGCGCTTCCCGCGCGCCTGCATCCGCGAACGCCCGGCGGGCGGCGTCGACGGGCAGAAACTCGTTCAGGATGATGCACGCCCACTTGATGCGATAGGCGTCGAGAAGGGTCATCGCGCGGTCCCGGAAGTGAGCATCGACCGGCAAGCCGCCGCTCAGGCCATCGAGAACGCCGTCGAGATGGCCAGTCGGCACGGGGATCTCGGGCTGACAGAAGAAATCGCAGACAAGCTTCGCGGGATCGTCGCGGCCCGCGTATTCGAAATCAATGAATGAGACGTCGCCCGTCGCTGAGACCAGCGCGTTGTGAAAACCGAAGTCGGACGGCGATATGCAGCGGTTGGCCTGACCCAGTTCCTCCGTCGCGTCGCCGGGGAGTGCCAGGATGCGGCTGCGGATGCGCGTCCAGGCCGGCACGAGGCGATCGGCCACCAGGCGTCGTGCGTCGTCGACGCGTGGAGCCGTGCCGTCGAGGTTCGCGAGGCGCGCGACGCGGCGGTCGACAGTATCGACGTGAGCCGCGATGGAGAAGCAGGCCTCGGACGCCGTCGGCAAGGGGAGCGAGATCCCGGCGGTCCGGTTGATCGCGACGACGAAGCGGATGGCGGCTGCGACATGCGCATCGGCGACCTCGCCGGGTGCGAGCTTGCCGCCGGTGACGAAGCTGTAGAGGGCGGCGTGAGCTGCAGGTTCGGTCGCGAGCGGCTCGGGCACGTTGCGAATGCCCGCCGCCCAGGCGCGTTCGAGGAATGTCCACTCGGCATGACGCCGGTCACGCACATCACGCGCATCGGAGAAGTAGCACTTGAGAACGACCGGTGCGTCGCGGCCTTCGAGGGTCACGCGGTAGACGCGGTTATTCTTGCCGCCGGCGAGGCCGGTCAGAGAAACAGGCGGCGGCAGTTTCGCGGCGGTGGCGAGGCGCGCGGCGAGAGCGCAGACCTCGGGGGCGCCGGCTGAAGTGGTCACGAGCGGGCGTCCATCAGCGTTGCGGCGATAGACGACCAGCTCTCGTGGCGCTCGAACGTCTCGGACTGCCACTGCCGTTCGGGATCGAACAGGATGGCGCGGCAGGCGGCCGGAAAGTCGGCCATGCGCAGGATCTCCGGCAGATCGTCGATGAAGACATCGCAGCCGAGCGCCGTCGCGCGGGCGATCTTCGCCTCCTTCGTCACCTCGAAATGGATGCAGTCAGCGGCGAAGGCGGTGGGCCCGACGAGGCCGTTCGCCTCGAGAAAGCCCCGGGCGGCCGCGTGGAGGTCGTAGTCCGGGCCGCGCATGGGCGTGCGCGTCTTGTGGCTGACGACGAAGAGCGCATGGCCGGCGCGGCGGAGGGATGCGATGGCCTCGGCGGCACCGGGATAGGGCCGCGCAAGGTCCATGCGCGCGCCGTAGACGTAGCCCTGCAACTCGGTGAACGCGTCCTTTCGGCCGGTGCCGTTCAGGAGGTCGCGGACAGCGTTCTTCGAGGGACCGATGTCCGGCGGAACGAGGCCGCGCTCGATGGCCGCCGCACGAAACACGCCGTCGTAACAGGCAATGGTGTTGTCGAAGTCGATGCCGATGCGCATGGGCGCGCTCACCGGAGGCTCATGTCGATCAGCGGGCGTCCGATGGTGCCGGCGGCGAGATCCTTCAGCGCCTTGTCGGCGTCCTCGAGGCGGTAGGGCGCCGAGAGCAGTCCGGCCACGGGGAAGCGTCCCGACGCCAGCAGGCGGCCGAATCGCGGGTAGTCGCGATCCGGCACGCTGTCGCCGCCCCAGGTGCCCATCAGGCTCTTGCCCTGATTGAAGACCGACGGGTCGAGCGTCAGTCGCGAGCCGGCGCGTGCGTTGCCGATGACGACGGCGCGGCCGCCCTGAACGCGGGTGGCGTTGATCGCCTGTTCCATGACCGTGGGAATGCCGGTCGCTTCGACGGCGAGATCGACGCCGCCCGGCACGAGCTTGCGGATCTCGGCAAGGATGTCGGCGGCGTTCGGGTCCAGGACGTGGGTCGCGCCATAGCGGAGCGCCAGATCGCGGCGTGTCGATGCAGGATCGACGCCGATGACGGTGGTCGCGCCGGAAAATGACGCAGCCATCAAGGCGTTGAGGCCGATGCCTCCGGTGCCGAAGACGGCGATGCTGTCACCGGGGCCGGCCTTCAGAACGTTCAGGACGGCGCCCATGCCGGTCGGCGCGGCGCAGCCGAGAAGGATCGCGGTGTCCATGGCGAGACCGGGCTGCAACGGGGTCAGGCGGTTCTCGGAGACCAGGGCGTGGCGCTGGAACGTGGTCACGGCGCCAGCATTGACCTTGCGACCGTCCCAGCCGTAGACGGCGCCGCCGGCCTCGTAGCCGGGTCCCTTGATCCACGACAGCACGACCTTGTCGCCGGCCTTGAAGCGCGTGACGCCGGTGGCGGTCTCGAGCACGATGCCGGTCGCCTCGTGGCCGAGGCAGTGGGGCAACCACTTGTCCTCGCCCTTGTGGCCCATGGCCTCGTTGACTTGCGTGCCGCAAGCGCCGGAGTAGGCGATCTCGACGAGTACCTGGCCGGGCTTCATGGCGGGCATCTCGAGTTCGGCCATGACCAGCGGCTTTCCGAGCTCGACGAGGATTGCTGCTTCGGTCTTCATGGGGTCACCGAGGTTTCGAGATCACTTTGGGACGCGCGCCGGGCGCCAGCCGGCAGGGCTCAGCCGAGCGCTCGGGCGACGCGGTCGGCGATCTGGTGGCCGGTGAGGCCCAGTTCCTCGCGCGCGTATTCCTGCTCGCCCGACTTCTTGAAGAAGCGATCCGGCGTGCCGATGCGCAGCAACGGCGCCGTGCGGACGCCATTGTCGATCACCCACTCGGCGACGGCCGAGCCGAAGCCGCCGATCAGGGAATGCTCTTCGATCGTGACGACGAGCTTGAAGCGGGCGAACGCCTCCGAGAGGCATGCCTCGTCCAGCGGCTTCACGGTGTGGAAGCTCACGACGCGGGCGGTGATGCCCTTCTCGCGGAGCGCGTGCGCCGCCTCGATGGCTTCCGGCAGCATGTTGCCCGTCGAGAGGAGGCACACGTCGGCACCGTCCTCGATGGTGATGGCGCGGCCGATCTCGAAGCTGGCCGGCACTTCGGAATGGATGACCGGCTCGCCCTTCTTGCCCATGCGGATGTAGACGGGGCCATCCTGGCGCAGTGCCGCCCGCAGCGCGCCGCGTACTTCCCATGCGTCGGCCGGACAGACGACCTTCATGTTGGGGAGCGCGCGCAGCAGTGCGATATCTTCGCAGGCGTGGTGCGTCGGGCCGAGGCCCGAGTAGGCGAGGCCCGCTCCGACCGCGACGATGGTGACGGGCAGCTCGTGATAGCAGGCGTCGGTGCGGATCTGTTCGAGGCAGCGCGAGGTGATGAACGGCGTGATCGTATAGGCCACCGGGCGGAGCCCCGACATGGCCATGCCAGCGGCGAGGCCCATCATGTTCTGCTCCGCGACGCCGCAATTGAAGAAGCGGTCCGGATTGGCATCCTTGAACTTGTCGAACAGGCGGTTGCCGATGTCGCCCGACAGCATGACCACGCGCTTGTCGGTGCTCCCGAGCTTCGTCAGCTCGTCTGCGAATGCGTTTCTCATGCGAGGCCGAGCTCCTTCATGGCCTTGACCACCTCGTCGGCGGTGGGCGCGCGGTAGTGCCAGTTGTTGTCGTCTTCCATGAACGACACGCCCTTGCCCTTGACCGTGTGGGCGATGATGGCGACGGGCTTGCCAGAGCCGTTCGGCACGTTCTGCATCAGGTTCGCGAGAGCGGCGACGTCGTGACCGTCGGTCTCCACGGCGTCCCAGCCGAAGGCGCGCCACTTGTCGACGAGGGGCGCCAGCATCAGCGTTTCGTTGGAGCGGGCCGTCGCCTGCCACTTGTTGTAGTCGACGATCACGCAGAGGTGCTCGAGGCGCTGGGCGGCGGCGAGCATCGCGGCTTCCCAGACGGAGCCCTCGTTGTTCTCGCCGTCCGACAGCAGCGCATAGACGCGGTAGCTCGCCTTGTTGATGCGGGCCGAGAGCGCCATCCCGACTCCGATGGGGAGACCGTGCCCGAGCGAGCCGGTCGCCGCCTCGACGCCGGGCAGCATGTTGGCCGGCGGGTGCTCGGCGAGCCGGCCGCCGTCCTGGCAGTAGGTTTCAAGCTCCTCCTCGGGGAAGTAGCCACGGAAAGCGAGGATCGCGTAGAGCGCCGCCGCCGCGTGACCTTTCGAGAGGATGAAGCGGTCGCGCGCGGGGTCGGCGGGCTTCGCCGGATCGATCCGGAGGACGTGCCAATAGGCAGCCGCGAGGACGTCACAGCACGAGAGCGATGAGGCCAGATGGGCCGCACTCGCCTTGTGGCTCATCTGGATCACGCGCCCACGGAGACGCGCAGCTTCTCGCGAAAGGGCTGCTCGATCCGGGGCTTCGCGCTTCATCTGGCTCATCGTGCTCTCTCTGGGGGCTCTCTCGGAGGGGCTCACTCAGGCTGCGGCGAACGATCAGGGTTTGTGGTCGTAGCGGGACGGCAACGATGCGAGGCGGTCCTTGAAGCGCTCGGCCCAGGCCACGACGTCAGCGATACCTTCCTCGAGGCCGATGCGGTCGCGCCAGCCGAGCTCGGTGCGCAGCTTCAGGCTGTCTAGAGTGTAGGCGGTGTCCTTGCCTGGACGCTCGGGCCCGATCTCGACGCAATCCTCGAAGCGCTTGCCGAGGCGCTGGAGAATGGTCTCGACGAGGGCGCGGATCGAGACCAGCTCATAGCCGGAGATATGATAGGTCTCGCCGGGCGTACCGCGCAGCGCGATCGCGAGCGTGGCGTCGGACACGTCCGTCATGTGGATGAAGACGCGCACCGACTTGCCGCCGCCGTCGAGCTTCAGCTTCTGGCCGCCGATTGCGGCGAGGATAGTGCGGGGGATGATGCGGTAGAGCTGCTGGCCCGGACCGTAGACGTTGGCGGCGCGCGTGAAGACGACGGGGAAGCCGTAGTTCGCGAAATAGGTGCGCAGGTGCATGTCGCCGGCGGCGCGCGACGTCGCGTAGGGCGTCGACGGGTTGAAGGGCGCCGTCTCCTTCACCCAGCCCTCGGTGGAGCCGTAGACCTCCGGCGTCGTCACGTGGACGTAGCGCTCGACGCCGCTGGCGCGGCGCAGGACATCGGAGAGACGGGCGAGCGAGACGACGTTGGTCATCATCCAGTGGTCGGGATAGAGCCAGCTCTCGCCGACCATGCTCTGGGCCGCGAAATTGACGACGTGGGTCGGTCGTTCGCTGGCGATCAGGCCGGCGAGCGCATCGAGATCGTGGTTGAGATCGATGCGCCGGAAACGGACCGAGCCCTTGCGGGGCTGCCACTTGTACGGGAGCAGCGCGGCGTCGGGCTCGTCGGAGCGGCTCGTCGCCAGCACGTCGTAGCCGGCCGCAGCGAGGAAGTCGCAGAAGCTCGCACCCGAGAACGAGTTCGAGCCGAGCACGAGGAAGCGTGGTGTGCCAGTCATGGGGCGTGGACCGTGTCGCGGTGCTTGAAGAGCCACTGCACGATCATATGGCCGACGATGGTCTGGGTATCCTCGGCGATCTGCATGTCGTCGACGGCGAAGTGGATCGGCACGTCGGCGAGCGACAGCGCTCTGCCGCCCCCGAAGCCGAGCACGGCGTAGCTGCGCATGCCGATGGTGCGGGCCTCCTCCAGCGCCTTCACGATGTTGGGGGAGTTGCCAGAGCCGGAGAAGGCCAGCAGCACGTCGCCGCGGTCGGCCTGAATGGCGAGCTGGTAGGCGAAGACGTTGTCGTAGCCTTCGTCGTTGGCGAGGCAGGTCAGAATGGCCGGATTGTCCGACAGGGCGTGGATGCGGATGCCGGAGCCCTTCCGCTTCGAGAGCGGATACATGAAGTCGTTGGCGAGGTGGTTGGCGTTGCCGGCGCTGCCGCCGTTGCCGCAGATGAACACCTGACGACCGGTGCGCCAGCAGTCGAGCAGGTCGGCTGCAAGCGTCTCCACAGGCGACCAATCGAAACCGCGGAGTGTCGCGGACAGTCGCTCGGCGTAATCGCGAAAGAGGCCGGAGGCGTCCGCCATCGCAGCCGCGGGTGGGACTGGCACCGTGCTGGCTGCGATGCTCATCCGAGCACCTCTTTCTGCATCCATTTGAGATTGTACCAGCGATCGTCGTTCTTCAGGGCGCCCTGGCGATACATGCCGACGATCTCCTTGATCGCGTCCTCGACGGTCTTCTTCGGGCGGAAACCAGTGGCGAGCAGCTTGTCGGAGTTGACGCGATAGGAGCGCGGGTCGTTGGACGGCGTCACCGTGATCTCGGCGGCGACGTGGTTCGAGACCATGCGCGCGATGTCCATGATCGAGATATTCTCGAATCCGGCATTATAGACGCCGGTATGCTCGGGGTGATCGAGCAGGAATATGTAGAGATCGGTGATGTCGTCGATGTGGATGTTGGGGCGCGTCTGGTCGCCGCCGAACACCGTGATCTTGCCGTTCTGGAGCGCCTGCATGGTCAGCATGTTGACCGACACGTCGAGGCGCATGCGGGGCGAGTAGCCGCAGACCGTCGCCGGGCGCACGATCTGGACCACCATGTCGTCAGCATAGGAGAGCACGATGCGCTCGCCGCACATCTTGGTCTTGTTGTACTCCGAGATCGGCAGCAGCTCGAGATCCTCGGTGACGTGTTCCTCGTCCTTGACGCCGTAGACGCTGCCGGACGAGGCGTAGATGAAGCGCTTGATGCCGCTGCGCCTGGCGCGATCGGCGAGCTGCATGGTGGCGAGGCAGCTGATCTCCCACGTGAGTTTCGGATCGAGATCGCCGCAGGGATCGTTGGCGACACTCGAGAGGTGAATGATGGCGTCGATGCCGGTGAGATCGATCTCGTCGGGATTGCGGACGTCGCCCTTCACGACCTTCAGGTCGGGGTGGGGCTGCAGCTCGTTTCCGAACCACTGCGCGTCGAACGCCACCACCTGGTGGCCGGCGCGGAGCAATTTGGGCACCAGGACGCTGCCCTTATAGCCACAGGCGCCCGTCACAAAAAGCTTCATATCCGTCCCCTCGATAATGCCGCTTCGCCAACCGGTCCCCTAACGCAGCCGCAGCAGCCGCGGCACACCGTGGCGAACCAATGCCTGCCAATTGCGAGTGTTGCATGGGCGACCTCGCGTCACCGGCCGGGTTTACCGGCAGCCGATGGCCGCGGCAAGTGAAGCCAGTGCTGATATCGACAATACTCACAGAACTGAACATGACTTGAGATGCGGCCATCTCATGGGGCGTCCATGTGTGGCCGAAACTCCTCGTGGGCACGCGCCAAACTTTCAGGGTTGCCAATGTCGCGATGATAGCCGGTCGTCTCCCAGGCCAGAATGCGCCCCAGAAACGCCGGAATGATCTCGGTGGAGAGATCGACGAAAGGGCTCGCCTTGGCAGCAGACGCAGCGGCTATCGCGTCGAGCAGCTCAGGCTCCAGAATGTAGACGGCCCCATTGGCGAGATTGCCCGGCGGGTTCGCCACCTTCTCGTGGAACTGACGCACGATGCCCAAAGGGTCGAGTTCGAGGATGCCGCACGTGCCAGGAGCATCTGTGCGGAATGCGAGCATGGTCATGGCGCAGCCGGCAGGGCGGGCGGCATGAGCCGTGCGGAAGGCTGCGACGTCGAAATCGGTCAAGTTGTCGGCGTGGGCGACCAGCACGGGGCCGTCGCCAAACCAGGCACGATTGGCGAGCAATGTGCCGCCGGTGCCGAGCAATTCCGGTTCGTAGACGAGGTCGACGCGATCGCGCCAGGGGGAGGCTGCCACGTGCGCCGCCACTTTTTCGGCCAGCCAATGCGTGTTCAGAAGACAACGCTGGATGCCGCCGGCGAAAGCGAGGCGGAGCCAGTAGTCGAGGAGCGGTACTCCGTGGATCGGCACGAGGCACTTGGGTACCGTGTCCGTCAGGGGACGGAGCCGCGTGCCGAGACCGGCGGCGAGCAAAAGGGCTTTCATGCGTCGGCTCCGTGCCAGGGACGTGCTCAGCCGGGGGCGTCGAGCTCGGTGATGATGTCGCGCAGCGAGAGCGGGGCGTTGCCGACCCGGCCCACCTGACACGCTGCCGCGATGGCGCCGAGGTAGACGCTCCGCCAGATGTCGACGCCGGCGGCGAGCGCCAGCGAAGCGCTGGTGAAGAGGACGTCGCCGGCGCCGGCCACGTCCTTCGGCGCGGTGTTCATGGCGGGCAGCAGGTCGGTCGTGTAGTGGCCGCCCTTTCGCGCGTGGACCAGAAGGCCTTCGGAGCCGAGCGTCACGATCACCGTTTCGGCGCGGGCCGCCTCGGCGAGCTGACCGGCGATGATGGCGAGGCCGTCCTCGTTGTTGCGCAGGGCGAGGCGCGCCTCACGCTCGGTCGGCGTGATCAGGCTCATGCCCTTGAAGCGGGAGATGTCGGCGAGTTGCGACGATGCCTGGCTGTCGGCGGACATGGGGATGCCGCGGGCGCCGGCAAGCGCGGTCACGGCATCGACGAGCGGTTGCGGCAGGCAGCCGTAGTTGAAGTCGGAGAACAGTAACAGATCGGTGGTCGGGAGTGCCGCCTCGATCTCGCGCAGCAGCCGGGCGGACAGCTCGGGACTGATCGCATGCTGGCGCAAATGGTTGACCCGCAAGAGCGTCTTGCCGTTGGCGCGAAAGCGCTGCTTGCGCGTGGTGGGGCGCGTTTCGTCCAACACCATCGAGACGCCGATCCCCTGGTGCTCTAGATTGGCGCGGCTGAACTCGGCCGCCTCGTCGTCGCCGACGACGGTCATGAAGCGCACGTCGGCGCCAAGCCCGCGCGCGTGCGCCGCGACGACACCCGCTCCGCCGACGAACGTCTTGGTCTCGATCGGCGTGACGACGATCGTCGGGTCCTCCTGCGACATGCCGAGGGGGTCGCAGGTGATGTAATCGTCGACGATCAGGTCGCCGATCACCAGCATGCGCAAACCGGCGAACCTCGCGAGGCAGTCGTGCAGCGAGCGAACGTCGAAGCCGTGGCGGCGCGGGAACTCCGTCGCCTTGCGGATGCTCGAGAAGTTGGTCTGGGTGAACTCCTCGTTGAGCATCGAGAAAGAGGAGAACAGGGTTTCGCCCGATCCGAAGACAACTCGACCGCCGTAGGATGCGACGATGTCCTGCTCCGGGTTATCCCGGTGCTCGAATTCCTTGCCCTTGACGACGAGTGCGGGACGAAAGCGGCCGATGAAGTCGGACGGCGGACCGGTCAACAGGAATGCGTGATCGACAAGCGAGAGGGCGCGGACGTTGGCGAGCCGATCGGCGGCCGGCACAGATACCCCGGGTGTCGTGTCCGGATTGACGCCGACGAGCAAGAGGTCGGCCTGCTCGGCTGCAAACTTCAACAGGCGCAGATGACCCGGGTGCAGTACGTTGAAGTTGCCGGACACGAACGTGACCCGCTGACCTGCTCTCGCCAGCTCGGACAATCTGAGCAAGCCCGTATCCGAATCGTACATATCAAACAGTGGCATCTATCTCACCATCACCCGGGCGGGACGCGCGGGACGAGAGGCTGTCCGGTCGGGCAAATGCGAAAACCCGATCCAACCCCATGCTGTCAACACATACACGCCCCGACGCCAAACGGCACGGCGCATGACGCCTGCGAACAGAATTCGTCCTATGGCGCCGTTTGTCGACGGGGGAGGACGCAGTGATGCCCTGCGCCAACCACCCTGGCCGTCAAAGTCGGATGCCGAGGCGTCCCGAAAGGTCCTGAATATATTGCCACGCGACGCGGCCTGAGCGTCCGCCGCGGGTGACGCTCCACTCGAGCGCATCGCGGACGAGTTCGTCGTCCGCGATCTTCAGCTTGTGGTGGGCTGCGTAGCCCCGGACCATGTCGAGGTACTGGTCCTGGGTGCCATTGTGGAATCCAAGCCACAGTCCGAACCGATCCGAGAGCGATACCTTCTCTTCCACCGCTTCGGACGGATTGATCGCCGTCGAGCGCTCGTTCTCCATCATGTGCCGCGGCATCAGATGACGCCGGTTCGAGGTGGCGTAGAACAGCACGTTCTCCGGCCGACCCTCGATGCCGCCCTCCAGCACGGCCTTCAGCGACTTGTACGACGTGTCGTCATGGTCGAAGGACAGGTCGTCGCAGAACACGATGAAGCGGTGCGGGGCGGGGCGCATGTGGGAGAGGCAGCGCGGGAGGCTGTCGATATCCTCGCGGTGGATTTCGACGAGCTTCAGGTCGTCGTGGTCGAGCTTCTTGCCGAGCTGCCGGCGCACCTCGGCGTGCGATGCCTTGACGAGGCTCGATTTGCCCATGCCGCGGGCGCCCCACAGCAGCGCATTGTTCGCCGGGAAGCCCTTGGCGAAGCGCAGGGTGTTGTCGAGAAGCTGGTCGGATGCCCGTTCGATGCCCTTGAGGAGGCCCAGCGGCTGCCGATTGACGTGCGGGACGGGAATGAAGGCCTCTGGCCCCGTCTGCCAGACGAAGGCCTCCGCCGACGAGAAGTCGATCGCGGGCGCGGGCGGCGGCGCCATGCGCTCGAGTGCGGCTGCGAGGCGTTCGATGCGGTCGAGCAGGTTCGGGTCGGCGGTCATCGCGAAAAACACTCCTCGGCAATCCCAAGGCCATCTGGCCAGGTCCGTCCGGCGACGGAGACAGGGCGGGTTCTATAGGGGACGCTTAGCGCGACGTCACGCGATTGTCCCGGGCCCTCGACGGGAGGCGCCATCTGGTCGCGGGACCTGAGGCAGCGCGCGAAGTCCCGTCGGGCGGACGGGGCAGGTCGCGCGGACTGCCTAATCGGGTTGCAAACCATGCAACGGACACTATAGTCCGCCGCGCCAAGGAAGGCGCCACTGTCATCCGTCTGTCATCCGGGGGCCGATGCCCCTGACAGTGAGCTGCTCCGTTCACAGGACCTCCATCGCGATGCTTTTCATCACTCCGGCCTACGCTCAGGCGCCCGGCGCCGACCCATTCACCAGCATGCTGGTGCCTTTGGCGCTGATGATTCCGATCTTCTACTTCCTGGTCATCCGCCCGAACCAGCAGCGCGAAAAGGAGCGGCGTGAATTGATCAACGCCGTCCGGCGCGGTGACACCGTCGTTCTCTCCAACGGCTTCATCGGCAAGGTGATGAAGGCAAAGGACGGCGACAACGAGCTCGAGGTCGAGCTCAACGAGACGATGCGGATCAGGGTCACGCGCGGCGCCGTCGCCGAAGTCCGCGGCAAGGGCGAGCCTGTGAAGGAGAGCACATAGGCCCGACCGAGCCGAGGTGCGGGGCTACCGCGCCACCCGTCCAACAATCGAAGGGCTGAAGCCCCATGCTGCAGTTTTCGCGCTTCGGCAACATATCGATCATCGCCGCCTGTCTGATCGGGCTCATTTTCGCTCTGCCGAACTTCTTCGCCCGCGAAACGGTGGACGCGTGGCCATCCTGGGCGCCGAAGAAGCAGATCCCGCCGGGTCTCGACCTGCAGGGCGGCGCACATCTGCTGCTCGCCATGGATTCGGCCCAGCTCCGCCGCGACTGGCTGCAGAGCATCCGGGACGATGCGCGTCGCGTGGTCATCACTGAAGGCAAGATCCCAGCCAGCGTCACGTTGCAGGGTAACAGCGTGATCGTCAGGCCGACGCGGGCGGATCAGCTCGAGGCGACGATGCGCGAAGCGCGCAAGATGCAGCAGAACATCGGCAACGCGCTCCTCGGGACAAGCGCCGTCGATCTCGACATCACGCGTAACGACGCCGGACAGATCACGATCACGCCGTCGGCCGCGGGCATCACGCAGCGCACGGCGAATGCGGCCAGCGCCGCCATCGAGACCATCAACCGACGCATCAACCAGCTCGGTACGGCGGAATCGTCCGTCGTCCGGCAGGGCGCCGACCGCATCCTCGTGCAGTATCCAGGGCTCAAGGACGCAAGTCAGCTCAAGGCGCTGATCAAGGAGACTGCCCGCCTCACGTTCCACGAGGTCCACAACCAGTTCACGGCGGAAGACGCGCAGCAGGGTCGCGCGCCGGCCGGTTGGCGGGTATTCCCGTCTGATGAGGCTGGCGAGCCACCGCATCTCCTTCGCGAGACGCCGGTGGTGAAGGGTGAGGAACTCGTGGATGCCCAGCCGGGCTTCGACCAGCAGAACAACCAGCCGATCATCACGTTCCGGTTCGATCAGTCGGGGGCGCGCAAGTTCGGGCGCTTCACGCAGGCCAACGTCGGTCGGCCGTTCGCAATCGTGCTCGACGGCAAGGTCCTGTCGGCACCGGTGATCCAGACGGCCATTCTGGGCGGCACGGGCCAGATCTCCGGCAATTTCACGGTCGACAGCGCGAACCGCCTCGCCGTGCAGCTGAGGTCCGGCGCACTGCCGGTCGACATGACCATCGTCGAGGAGCGGACGGTCGGGCCGTCGCTGGGTTCCGACTCCATCGCGGCGGGGCGCTTCGCCGGCATCGTCGGCGCGCTCGCGACGTTCGCGATGACGATCACTGCCTACGGTACGTTCGGCATCTTCGCGGTGATCGCGCTCATCGTGAACGGCATCATCATCGTGGCGCTGATGAGCGGCATCGGCATCACGCTGACGCTGCCTGGCATCGCGGGCCTCGTGCTCACGATCGGCATGGCCGTCGATGCGAACGTTCTCATCTACGAGCGCATCCGCGAGGAGATCCGGGCCGGCAAGACGGCGATCACTGCCATCGAGACGGGGTTCAAGCGGGCGGTGGTCACCATCCTCGACAGCCAGCTCACCACGCTGGCCGCGGCGCTCCTCATGTTCTGGCTCGGCTCCGGTCCGATCCGGGGCTTCGCCGTCACGCTGTCGATCGGCATCTTCACGTCGATCTTCTCGGCCGTGTTCGTGACGCGCCTGCTCGTCGTGACGTGGCTGAAGAGCCAGAAGATGCGCCCCCAGAAAATCGTCGTGCCGATCTAAGGTCAGGACAGCAAACCCATGCTTCCCATCCCGAATTTCAAGGGGTTCGACTTCTTCCCGCACGGCACGCGCATCGATTTCATGCGCTGGCGTGACGTGTGTTTCTTCGCGTCGATCGTGATGATGGTGGCGTCGCTGGGGCTCTTCCTTGTCAAAGGGTTGAACTTCGGCGTCGACTTCAAAGGCGGCTCGCTCATCGAGGTGAAGGACACGGCGAACAAGCCGATCGACATCGGCAAGCTGAGGTCGCAGCTCGGAGCGCTCGGGCTCGGCGACGTGCAGATCCAGGAGTTCGGCGTCCCCACCGACGCGCTGATCCGCCTCGAGCAGCAGCCGGGCGGAGAAGCCGCGCAGCAAGAGGGGCTGAAGAAAGTCACGGATTCGCTCGGCAGTGCGTTCGAAGTGCGGCGGGTCGAGGTCGTCGGGCCGGCGGTGTCGCAGGAGCTGCGGTGGACCGGGACGATCGCGGTCATCGCGGGCATCCTCGCCATCATCACCTACGTCTGGTTCCGGTTCGAGTGGCAGTTCGCGCTTGGTACGGTGGTAGCGCTCACGCACGACGTGTTGCTGACGGTGGGGCTGTTTTCGCTGTTCGACATGGCGTTCGATCTGTCCATCGTCGCGGCGCTGCTCACCATTCTCGGCTACTCGGTCAACGACACCGTCGTCGTGTCGGATCGAATTCGCGAAAACCTACGCAAATTCAAGCGAATGCCACTCCGCGAACTGCTCAATCTGTCGATCAACGAGACGCTCTCGCGGACGATCCTCACGGGCGCCACGACGTTCGCTGTTTTGATCGCGCTGTTCATCTTCGGCGGAGAAGTGATCCGCAACTTCAACTTCGCGATGCTGTTCGGCATTCTCGTCGGCACGTACTCGTCGATCTTCATCGCGGCGCCGGTGCTCGAATACGTGGGCGTGCCGCGCGACCTCGACGCGAAGGCGGGAGACAAAGCGGAGGCGAAGACGGCCTGACGGCCTTTCTGCCGAGACCAGGAGGTTCGTCGCGATGCTGACTGCCGGTGCCAGATATCCGGGCCGCGCGCCGATCGATGCTTACGGCAATGGCGGTTTCCGGTTTGCCGGGATGAGTCACAGGGGGTCGATCCTCTGCCTCCCGGATGCCATCGAGGCGTGGCGGCCGGAGAGGCTCGATGACGTGAGCGAGGCCGATCTCGCACGGATCCTCGCCGCTCGAGAGGAGATCGACTTCGTCCTGATCGGAACCGGCCAGCGACATCTTCTCCCGCCGAACGGGGTGCGGGATTTGATCAAGGCGGCTGGCCTCGGTCTCGAAATCATGGCAACTGGACCTGCCGCGCGCACGTACAACATCCTGTTGGCCGAGAAGCGGCGGGTGGCGACCGCCCTCATTGCCGTCGACGAGCCGGACGCCGCCCGATCGGCGCCGTAGAGCATCGGCGGCAAGGGCGCAACGAAGCAACAAGAGGGACGTCGCGTGACGAGCCTGTTCAACAATCCGATGGTTGCGCTCGCCGTCGGGATCGGAGCCGCGGCGGCGCTGTTGGCCATCTGGCTCGGCGCAAACAGCAGCGATACCATCGGGCTGATTTCGTTCCTGGCGCGCCTCGCGCACGTGGGAGCGGCGATGCTGTGGGTCGGAATGATCTGGTTCGTCAACTTCATCCAGATCATCGCGCTGCAGGAGACGGACGACGTCGGACGGGCCGTGCTCATGCGCAGCATCGTGCCACGGGTGGCGCGCGTCTTTCGCGGGGCCTCGCATGTCGTCCTGGCCAGCGGGGGTGTGCTGCTGCTCACGACGGGCTATGTGCTCGATCGCTGGGTGTTTCCGTCGGCCGTCTACATTCCGACAGCGCGGGGGATCATCCTGTGGCTCGGGGTGATCGCGGGCATCGGGATGTGGTGGCTCGTCAACCGGATGATCCTGCCGAGCTTGACGTCGGTGCTCGATCCGAAGACGAGCGACGGCGAGCGCGAACTCGCGCGTTACCGGATGAAGGCCGCCGCGCGTGTCAATCTCGCGCTCTCGGTCCCGACCACATTCGCGATGGTCGCTGCCGCGCATCTCTACTGACATGGCGTTCGGCACTGGAGGACCAACGGGCGGTGGCGTCAGCCGGGACGTGCGGGACGCAGCGATGCGGGGCGAGCCGGATCGCTATCTGGCCGCGACACTGGCGCCGAAGTCGTTGCGTCCGGCACTTGCGGCGCTCGCTGCCTTCGCCGCCGAAGTCGGGCGCATTCCGGAGCAGGTCAGCGAGGCCATGCTCGGCGAAATCCGGCTGCAATGGTGGCGGGATGCGCTGGTGGCAGGGGCTGGCGGCGAGCGGAGCGGGCACCCTGTCGCCGATGCCGTGGTGTCGGAGGTGCTGGGACGCGGCGTGCCGTTCGCACGTCTCGACGCCGTGATCACGGCGCGGGAATTCGATCTCGCGGGCGGACTGGTGGCAGACGACGCCGGACTTTTCGCCTACATCGACAAGACCGACGGGGCGCTGTTCGAGGCGGGCTTCGGGCTCTGTGGCGGCGATGGCGAGGCTCTGCGTCCGATTGCGTTGGCGGCCGGGCGGAGCTACGGCATCGCGCGGCGGCTCGGGATGCTGCCCAAGCTTCTGCACAATGGCGGCTTTCCGCTGCCGGCGCGCCGGCTCAGGGACCAGGGGCTCGAGCCGGACCACCTCGTGGAGCAGCGCGAGGATGCGCGGACGGCGGCGGCGGTGTCGGTAATCGCGGAGGAGTTGCGGGCGCTGGTTCGCGACGAGCTTGCAACCGTGCGGCATGCCCGAGCGGGCTTGACAGGAGCGCAGCGTGCCGTCCTTCTCCCCCTTGCCATGATCGAACCATATTTCAAGGCTCAGAGCGGACGTCGGCTGATCGCAGAGATGACGGACGTCGCGCCGTTTTCGCGCGTTGTTCGTCTGGCAATGGCCCATTTTACGGGGCGGATCTAAAGTCGGGGAGTTGGCCAATGAGCCTCAGGATCGCGCTCTACGTGCGAATGCTCGCCGTCGCGGTGACGGCGAGCATCGCGGGATCGGCGATCGAGCCGGCTGCCGCCGCCACGCCGCAGATCTCCTGGCGGCTCGAGAATCCGTTCCGTTTCTTCACCGATCCGAAGGCGACCGAGGCGCACCGGGCCACTTACGAAGCGCTGAGCGAGGAGGAACGGCTTATGCCGATCCTGAGCGCCGAGCGGGCGCTCGCCGAGCGGCACGGCGGCGAGGGCTGGGCCGCGACGATGCTCGACCGCACCTGCTGGGACCCGGTGCAGAACCGCCACACCTGCAAGGCGGAACCCGACTACCTGCATCCGAAGGCCCACCGCATCGTTGCGACGCTGAAAGGTGCCGTCGATACGGCGGCGGTCGATTGCGCGTGGAGCGTGCGCCCGTCGAGCGGTGACAGCACGACGCTCACCGTGCCGTGCGACGTGGAGGTGAAGCTCGCCATCCCTTACCCGGACGGCGCCATGGTTACGGTCGATGTCGGCGGTGTGCGGATCGCGGAGACCGAGGTCGAGGTCGAGGACGTGCTCGTCGTCGGCGTCGGCGACAGTTTCGGGTCCGGCGAAGGCAATCCCGACGTGCCCGTGCGGTTCTCGCGGGAGCGTTCGGCCGACTATGGGGATCCGGTCAAGGAGCCGCACTTGACGGGGTATCCGGCGCGCGTCGGCGACTGGGCGTCAATCGGCGACAAGTCGTTCATCGACGCCAATCCCCGGTGGCTCGATCAGGCGTGCCACAGATCGCTCTATTCACATCAGCTGCGCGTGGCGCTGCAGCTCGCTGTCGAGAAGCCCCAGCGAGCGGTGACGTTCGTCAGTTTCGCGTGCTCGGGGGCGGAGATCGTGAGGGGACTGTTCCTGCGTTACAAGGGACACGAGTGGGTTCCGTCACCGCCCGATCTGTCGCAAATCTCGGCAGTGGCGCGCGAGCAATGCGGCTCGCGGGAGGCGCCAGCGTACGATCTTCCGGAGGCCTACCACAATCGGGGGCGGGTGCCGGATCTGCAGGGTGGGCTCGTCCTTCTCAAGTGCGACGCCGAGCATGCGCGCAAGATCGATCTGCTGCTCGTTTCGATCGGCGGCAACGACGTCGGGTTCTCGCGACTCGTCGCCAATGCCATCCTGTCTGACGAATCGCTGCTGCGCCGCCTCGGCGGCTGGATGGGGCAGGTCTATGGCTACGCCGAGGCTCGCAAGCAGCTCGCAGCCCTCGGTGAACGGTACAAGTCGTTCAACCGGGCGGTGCACAATCTCCTGCATGTGCCATGGGGACAGTCCGATCGGGTGGTGCTCGTCTCGTACCCGGCGCTGACGCTGCTGGACGACGGGCGGTCGGTGTGCCCGGACAGCCGGGCGGGTATGACGGTCGTCAGTGATTTCGCGCTGTCGGAGCAGAAGGCACGGGATTCGATGGAGGCGGCGGAGCGGCTCGACCGGACGATGAAGGCCTCGAGCAGTGCCCACGGCTGGACGTTCGTGCAGGCGCACCGGGCGAAGTTCAATGGCCGAAGCATCTGTGCGGGCTGGCTCGACAACGCGCTGTCGACGGCCGACGATCTGAGGCTGCCGCGCAAGATCGACGGGGCGTGGGTGCCTTACAATCCCGCCAGTTTTCAGGCCTATGCGTCGCGGCAGAGATGGTTCCGAACGCCCAATGACGCGTTCCTGGTGGGGCATTTTCACGTCAGTCGGACGATCCTGCAGAAGGCGCTGCCGACGAAGACGGTGAACTGGTTCCAAGTGCTGCTGGCGAGCCTCTATTCGGGAGCCTTCCACCCGACCGCGGAGGGGCAGGCGGCGATCGGAGATGCTACCGTCGAGGCGGCGCGGAAGGTGCTGGCCAAATATTCGGGCAAGGGTTGACGCTCGGCGGGCCCGGTCGCCCGGCCTGCTCGAACAATCCGATGGGGAAAAATCGGCGGCGCGGCGGGCTGGCGAATTGCGGTGGCGGCATCGCGGGTCCACATGAGGGCGGTGGGATGCCAGCCACGCGCCGGACTCGCGGAAGAAGGACGATCGTCATGGATGCCTATCTCGATCTCATGCGGCGCGTGCGTGACCATGGCGTCAGGAAGTCGGATCGCACCGGCACCGGCACCCTGAGCGTGTTCGGCCATCAGATGCGGTTCGATCTGGCGGAGGGTTTTCCGCTGGTCACGACGAAGAAGCTGCATCTCAAATCGATCGTGCATGAGCTGATCTGGTTCCTGGCCGGCGATACCAACATCGCCTACCTGAAGGCCAACGGCGTGAGCATATGGGACGAATGGGCCGACGAAGCGGGCGAGCTGGGGCCGGTCTATGGTCGGCAGTGGCGGTCCTGGGCGGCGCCGGACGGTCGGACGATCGATCAGATCCGCGATGTGGTCGAGACGCTCAAAACGAATCCCGACAGCCGACGCATGATCGTCTCGGCGTGGAACCCGGCCGACATTCCGGACATGGCGTTGGCGCCCTGTCACTGCCTGTTCCAGTTCTACGTCGCCGATGGCCGGCTCTCGTGCCAGCTCTACCAGCGGTCGGCCGACGTCTTTCTCGGCGTGCCGTTCAACATCGCGAGCTACGCGGCTCTGACGGTGATGATGGCACAGGTGACCGGGCTCAAGCCGGGCGAGTTCGTGCACACGCTCGGTGACGCGCACCTGTATCTCAATCACCTCGAGCAGGCCGATCTGCAACTCTCGCGGGCGCCGAGGCCGCTGCCCCGCCTCGTGCTCAACCCGGAGGTCACGTCGATCTTCGGTTTCCGCTACGAGGACTTCCGCATCGAGGGCTACGATCCGCATCCGCACATCAAGGCGCCGGTCGCAGTATAGCCGCGCAAGGAGCGCCGAGGAGCCCATGCCACATCAGGCGCCAGGCGCGTTGCACGTGACCATTGTGGTCGCCATGGGACGCAACCGGGTCATCGGGAGCGAGGGCGACATGCCTTGGCAGATGCCCACGTCGCTCCGCAATTTTCGCAAGCTCACGATTGGGCGGCCCATGATCATGGGACGCAAGACGTTCCAATCGATCGGCAAGGCGCTCGACGGGCGCGATACGATCGTCGTGACGCGTAACAGGGGCTTTGCGGCCGACGGGGTGCACAGCACGACTTCGCTGGCTGAAGCACTGCGCCTCGCGGCCACCCTGGCGGCACGGCGCGGCGTCGACGAGGTGATCATCGCCGGCGGTGGCGAGATCTATGCTCTGGCGCTGCCCTATGCAACCCGGGCCATCGTCGACGTCATCGACGCCGAGCCGGTCGGGGATACCGTTTTTCCCGAACTCGACACGGCCGACTGGCGCCTCGTCTCGACGGTGCCGCTGGCGCGCCTGCCAAAGGACGAATTCCCCGCGTCGGTTGCAACTTATGAGCGTATCGGTGTGGTGAAGTCGTTGCCCGAAACTTGAACCTTGGCGGCCCGTCACCATGTTGGCGTGAGGTTTGCGCTACCCGTTGGGCATGTCCTATAACTGTCGCACGTGTTTTCATGGCGACGGCTGCGCAGGGCACGGCTCTCCGGATCGGACAACCGGGCAGGTTGGCGCGCGGCCAGTCCGTCAAAATCCTCAAGAAACGGCGGTGATGTATGCCTTGGAGCAATCAAAGCGGCGGCGGCGGCTGGAAAAGCGGCGGCGGCGGCGGCAATAACGGTGGCGGGCCCTGGGGTCAGGGACCGTGGGGGCAGGGGCCCTCGGGCGGCGGCGGCGGCGGTGGGGGTGGGCAACAGCCCGATCTCGAAGAGCTGCTGAAGCGGAGCCAGGACCGTCTGAAGCAGGTCATGCCGGGCTCGGGACTGCCGGGGCCGCTCATGCTGCTGCTGGCGGCGCCGATCGTGGCGGTGCTGGGGTTCTATCTGTTCACGTTCCGGGTCAATCCGGACGAACTCGGCGTGGTGCTGCGGTTCGGCGAATTCGTGCGTCAGGAGCCGCCGGGCCTTCATTTCAGGTTGCCGCCTCCGATCGAGGAAGTGCGCCTGCCGAAGGTGACGCGCCAGAACATCATCGAGGTTGGCATGCGTTCCGGCACCTCGACGCGCGGCTTGCAGACGACGGTGCGCGACGTGCCGGAAGAGAGCCTGATGCTGACAGGTGACGAGAACATCGTCGACGTCGACTTCGTGGTCTACTGGCGGATCAAGGATGCCGCGTCGTACCTGTTCAACATCCAGCAGCCCGAGGCGACGGTCAAAGAGGTCGCCGAAAGCGCCATGCGCGAGATCGTCGGCAAGTCGAACATCGCGCCGTTGCTGACCGAAGCCCGGCAAAAAGCCGAGGCCGACGCGCAGCGTCTGATCCAGTCGACACTCGACAGCTACAATTCAGGTATCCAGATCGATCAGGTTCAATTGCAGAAGGTCGATCCGCCGATGCAGGTCATCGACGCGTTCCGTGACGTGCAGGCAGCGCGGGCCGACCAGGAGCGGCTGCAGAACGAGGCGTTCTCGTACGCCAACCGGATCGTTCCGGAGGCACGCGGCGAGGCCGAGCGCATCCTGCAGGGCGCCGAGGGCTTCAAGCAGCAGACCGTCGCCGAGGCGCAAGGCCAGGCGTCGCGATTCCTCAGTGTCTACCAGGAATACGAGAAGGCCCCCGAAGTGACCCGGCAGCGGCTGTTCCTCGAGACCATGGAACGCGTGCTCGCCGGCGCCGACAAGATCATTCTCGACAACAAGGGCGGGCAGGGCGTCGTTCCGTTCCTGCCCCTCGACCAGCTGCAGCAGCGGGCGAAGCCGGCCCAGCCCGCGGGGAGCAACTGAGCCATGCGTGTCCTTCTCGGAATATTTCTGGCACTCATCGGTGCAGCCGCAACGGCGGTCTACTTCGCAGCCTTCATCGTGCACCAGAACGAGCAGGCGCTCGTGCTGGAATTCGGCAAGCCGAAGCGCGTGATCACGGAGCCGGGGCTGCACTGGAAGATCCCCGTCGTCGAGAGCGTCGATTTCTTCGACAAGCGCATTCTCGACCTCGATACGCAGCCGCAGGAAGTCACGGCGTCCGACCAGAAGCGTCTTGTCGTCGATGCGTTCGCGCGCTACCGCATCACCGATCCGCTGAAGTTCTACCAGACGGTGCGGGACGAGCGTAACGTGCGCTCGCGCCTTGGGCCGATCGTCGAGTCGTCCATTCGGCGCGTGCTCGGCTCGCAGACCTTCCAGGACGTGGTCCGCGACAAGCGTGAAGAGCTCATGAAGCGCATCGCCGCGCAGGTGAACACCGAGGGCAAGGATTTCGGTCTCGAGGTGGTCGACGTGCGCCTGAAGCGGGCCGATCTGCCGGAGCAGAACTCGAAGAACATCTTCGACCGGATGCGGGCCGAGCGTCAGCGCGAGGCGGCGGAGTTCCGAGCCGAAGGCGGTGCGGCCGCCAACCGGATCCGCGCGACGGCCGATCGTGAGGCGACGGTCATCAAGGCCGAGGCGACCAAGAAGGGCGAGCAGATGCGCGGTGAGGGCGAGGCGGAGCGGAACAAGGTGTTCGCCGATGCCTTCGGCCGAAATCCGGACTTCTTTTCGTTCTACCGGTCGATGCAGGCCTATGAAGCCAGCATGAAGGCCGGCGATACACGGCTTCTGCTGTCTCCCGACAGCGAGTTCTTCCGGTACTTCAATAATCCGGCAGGAACCGCAGCTCCGAGCCAGCCGAAGCGCTGACGCGGCGCTGTCTGCCGGAGGAACCGGGCGCGCAAGCCCCGGTTCCGGCCGGTGCGAGTGTACCAGCTTGCCCACCTCAGGGGCGTTGCGCCCCAGCGTCGGGGGGCATTGTCCGAGGAACAGGCATGATGGCGACGCACATGGTTAGAGGCTTCGCGGCATCCAGGCGGGGCTGGCGGCGGGTTTCCTGGTCGGCAGCGGTTCTCGCCGGACTTGCCGCATCGATCGTGGTGCCGATGGCGCCAATCGCGGCCGTCGCTCGTGGCGGGCCGCAGAGCCTCGCGCCGCTCGCCGAGAAGCTCACCGACGCGGTCGTCAACATCTCGACGAGCCAGAAGGCCAAGGGGCCATCGGGCGTGCCGCTGCCGAACGTGCCGAAGGGCTCGCCTTTCGAGGAATTCTTCGAAGACTTCTTCAGCCGCAAGGACGCGCCCGGCGGATCGGAGCGCAAGGTCTCGTCGCTCGGCTCGGGCTTCGTGATCGACGCCAAGGAAGGGCTGATCGTCACGAACCACCACGTGATCGAGGGCGCCGACGAGATCGTCGTGAACTTCGCCGACGGCAGCAAGCTGAAGGTCGACAAGGTCATCGGCCGCGATACCAAGACCGATCTGGCGCTGCTCAAGGTGACGCCCAAGAAGCCGCTGACGGCGGTCAAGTTCGGGGTGTCGGAGGCCATGAAGGTCGGCGACTGGGTGGTCGCGATCGGCAACCCGTTCGGCCTCGGCGGGTCGGTGTCCGTCGGCATCATCTCGGCCAAGCAACGCGACATCAACTCGGGTCCCTACGACGACTACCTGCAGACCGATGCCGCCATCAACAAGGGCAATTCCGGCGGTCCGCTGTTCAACATGGACGGCGACGTGATCGGTGTGAACACGGCGATCATCTCGCCGTCGGGCGGTTCCATCGGTATCGGCTTTGCGGTGCCTTCGGATACGGTGCAGTCGGTCATCGACCAGTTCAGGGAGTTCGGGGAGACGCGGCGCGGCTGGCTCGGCGTGAAGATCCAGTCGGTGACGGAGGAAATCGCGGAGTCGATCGGCGTCAGCGAGAATGCCGGCGCCCTGGTGTCAGCGGTGACGCCCGACGGGCCGGCGGCCAAAGGCGGTGTCGAACCCGGGGACGTGATCCTGAAGCTCGACGGGCGCAACGTGGCGTCGATGCGGTCGCTGCCGCGTCTCGTCTCGCGCATCGCGGTGGGGAAGACGGTCGACGTCGAATTGCTGCGCAAGGGGCAGCGGAAGACGGTCAAGGTGGTCATCGGGCGCCTCGAAGAGGCGGAAGCCGAGAAACCCGACAAGCGCTCCGATGCGAGCGGCAACGTCGTGCTCGGCATGAAGCTGGCGGCACTTGACGATGAGCTGCGCAAGAAATTCGGCATCGACGCCAAGGTCGCCAAGGGCGTGATCATTCTGGAGCTTCCGGAGCAGAGCCAGGCGGCACGTAAGGGCCTGAAGGCCGGCGAGGTGATCGTCGAGGCGGCGCAGGAGCAGGTTGCGGCTGCCGCGGACGTGCAGAAGGCCGTGGACAAGGTGCGTGCGGGCGGACGCCGTGCCGTGCTGTTGCGCGTCGAGGACGGCAAGGGCCAGATGCGGTTCGTCGCCGTTCCCCTGGAGTAGGGCACGGGAAGAGGCATCATGGGCTGCCCCCGGCGCGCCGCGCCCCGGGGCGGGGGCAATCCGGCTGATCAGGGCCCTTGCAGCCCGGGCGAGGCGGAGCTACCACTCGCGTTCCTGCGGTGATCACCGGGCATGGTGCGGCGCGGGACGCCGCGGGTGCCGTCGTCCCGGCGTGTCGCGCTCTCCCTCGACGTAGGCGGGCCGGGCCTTCACCGGCGTTCCTGGAGTACGGTTCCTTGTCAGAGCGTCACCACATCATCGACAGCCTGCTGTCGAGTTTCTCGCCCGTGCATCGCGACGGGCACAAGTTCATCGCGATTGCTGCCGTCGCCGCGCTCGTGATGCTGATGCTGTGGCCGCCACTCGGATGGGTGCTGGTCTTCCTCGCCCTCTTCATCGCCTATTTCTTTCGTGATCCGGAGCGGGTGACGCCGTTGCGCGACGGTCTCGTGATTTCGCCGGCGGATGGCCGGGTGACGGCCGTCGAGGCGGTGCGGCCGCCAGTCGAGATGGGGCTCGGCGATGGCGAGCGGATCCGGATCTCGATCTTCCTCTCGGTGCTGGACGTGCACATCAATCGGGCGCCGATCGCCGGGCGGATCCTGCGGTCGGTCTATGTGCCGGGTGCGTTCCTCAACGCCGCCCTCGACAAGGCCAGCGAGGAGAACGAGCGGCGGGCGCTGGTGATCACGCATGCGGACGGCACGGAAATCGGCGTGGTACAGATCGCGGGGCTCATCGCGCGGCGGATCGTGACGTTCAAAGGCGAGGGTGAGAGCATCGGCGTCGGCGAGCGATTCGGCCTCATCCGCTTCGGCAGCCGGGTGGACGTCTATCTGCCGCCCGGAAAGTCGGCCCTGGTCGCGGTCGGACAACTCGCCATCGGGGGCGAGACGGTGCTCGCCGATCTCAAGTCCAGCGAGCCGGAGCGGGAAGCCCGCGCGGCCTGAAGGGAGTGGCAGGGATGATGCACCGGCGGGGGGCATGGCGTGGCGGCGACCGGCCACGACGCATGCGGCCGAAGATGGTGCCCGTGCGCTATCTGGTGCCGAATTTCTTCACGCTGCTCGCGCTCTGCGCCGGCATCACGTCGATCCGGGCTGCCATCGAGGGGCGATACGACCTGGCGATCGGACTGATCGTGCTGGCGGCGTTCCTTGACGGAGTCGACGGGCGCGTGGCGCGGGCTCTGAAAGCGCAATCACGCTTCGGGGCGGAACTCGACAGCCTCGCCGATTTCGTCAGTTTCGGGGTGGCGCCGGCGTTCCTTATCTTCATGTGGGCGATGGCGCCGCTGAAGGATCTCGGTTGGATCGCGGTGCTGGTGTTCGCCTCGGCGGCGAGCCTCAGGCTGGCGCGGTTCAATGCGGCGCTCGACGAGGAGCGGCCGAGATGGCAGGGCAATTTCTTCACCGGCGTGCCGGCGCCGGCGGGGGCGCTGCTCGTGATGTTGCCGCTCTATCTCGATGGCTCGGGACTGTTGCCGACGCGAAGCTGGCCGTTTCCGGTGGCGCTCTACGTGGTGCTCGTCGCGGCGCTGATGGTGTCGACGCTGCCGACCTACTCGGGCAAGCTCGCAGGAGAGCGGATCGCGCGCGAATACGTGGCGCCGGCACTCGTTCTCGCTGCGTTCGCCATGGCGATGCTCGTCGCCTATCCACACGCGACGCTGGCGGTCGCCTCGCTCGCCTATCTCGGGCTCATCCCGATCGGGGTACGGCGTTTCCTCGAGCTCAAGCGGCAACACGCGGCAGGCGTGGGCCCCGTCACGAGCCCGCCGCCCGTTGAAGGCACAACGGCGGTGGAGCCCTCTTCGGCCGTTCCACCGCTGACCGGTGCGCCGCCCGGAGAAACGCGACACTGAACAGGCCGACCGGCAGGAGACGCGGCGATGCGCGATGTTCCAAAGCAGCAGATCGCCCCGGTCTACCGGCGGCGTATCGGCGATATCATCGTGACGGCCGTCAGTGACGGCACGCTGACGCGCACGCACGAGATGATGCTCGGCGTCGGGGCGGACGAGGCGCGGGGACATCTGGACGCCGCGTGTCGAGAGACGTTCGTCCTGTCGGTCAACTGCTTCGTCGTGCATGCGGCCGGGCGTGTGGCGCTGATCGAGACCGGGTCAGGGTCCTATCTCGGGCCGAGCGCGGGGCATCTCATTACCAATCTCGCCGCCGCCGGCGTGACGCCCGACGATATCGACGCAGTGCTGCTGACGCACATGCACCCGGATCATTCGGCAGGCCTCACGGATCTCGCGAGCGGGCAGGCGAACTATGCTCGGGCCGAACTCGTCGTGCACGAGACCGAGCCGCGCCACTGGTTCGACGATGCGGCCATGGCGCGGGGCACGGAGCGCGAAAAGAAGCTGATGTTCCAGCAGGCGCGGGAGCAGACGGCGCCTTATCGTGATCGCATGCGGACGTTCACGGCCGGTGAGGTGTTTCCGGGGATCACGGCGGTGCCGCTGCCGGGGCATACGCCGGGGCACACGGGGTTCCTGATCGAATCCGGAGAAGAGCGCCTGCTGATCTGGGGCGATGTCGTGCACATGCCCGAGGTGCAGGTGCCGCGGCCGGACGTCTCGATGGTGGTCGATACGGACCCGGAGGCCGCGGCCGCAACGCGGCGGCGCGCCTTCGACATGGCGGCGAGCGAGCGCCTTCTGGTGACCGGCATGCACCTTCATTTTCCGGGCTTCGCGCATGTGGTGCGCGAGGGGGACGGGTATCGGCTGGTGCCGGAAGCGTGGGTCCAGGCGCTCTGAGGGGACGCTCAGCGGCCCGTCGCGGACGTGAGGCCGGCGCCGGGCAGACGGAGTACGGCCGCGACGTCGGCCATGTCGCGCGCCAAGATCGAGCGCAGCATGCCGTTGTCGAAGGTGGCGCGGACGCCGCCGTCGGAGAAGCTCGGCGATTTCACATCAATGTGGCCGAAGGGACCGTCATTCGGCAGCCATGCCAGCGTCTCGGCACGTCCGGACCATCCGGACGGGACCGCAGGGGTCACGGTGAGGCGATAGGGGATCGGCAGGCGGAAACAGATGCGCTCCAAGCACCTGGCTCCAATGGCCGGGGCGAGGGTCACGGGCGTCGCCATCACGGTCGCGGTCACCGGCACGGCCGCGGCGTCGACGCGGAGCCCCCAGCCCTTCGCGAGCCGCTCGAGTTCAGCCTGGAGCACGGCGATTTCGCCGGCCGAAGCCGGATCGACTTCGGCTTCGTGACGGAACGGCTGCAAGCGGTCGCGGCCGGTCGAGGTGGCAACGGCAACCATGGGGCCCGCCGGTCTGGCCGATGTGAGGACGGCCGATAGATCAGGGATACCGGCGCGGGCAATGGTCGGGGGCGCACCGGCCGAGGGGATGGCTGTGATCGCAGTCAATCGGCGCTGGCTGTCGAATTCGATCTCGAACGGGTCGCCCGGCTCGCGGGTGAGACGGGCGCTCGACGCCGGGTCGAGGTTGAACTTGGGCTGAGCGACGGTCAGGGTCAGGGTGTGGGTAAAGCCGGCAGGGCGGCCGGCGCGGCGCTGCGGGACGGACGTGCCTTCGATGGCGACGGCGAGGCGGGCCCGACTGAAGGTGTAGCGCTCGGCGCGAGCCTCGCGCGGGCTGAAGGAAATGCCGAAGAACGCCTGTGCAGTCGGCGTCTCGAGCGTGGCACCGGGCACGGTGCTGCAGCCGCCGGCGCCGAGCAACAGGACGCCGACCAGTGCCGAGCCGGTCCGGCCCGGCAACAGCCGCCCGGCGCACGGCAGCGACAGTGACATGGAGCCCCCGCGAATCTCTCGTCGGGGACCGGGATAACATGGGGCGCCGGCCGCGACCGGGCTCTACGGCAACGATCAACAGGAACGTCGCCGGAAGCGCGTCAGCGGGTCTCCTCGGGGGCGCGATGGTAGATGTCGTCGGTGCGGACGATGTCGTCCTCCCCGAGATACGTGCCGATCTGCACCTCGATCAGCTCGAGCGGAACTTTGCCCGGGTTCTCGAGGCGGTGCCACTGGGTGGAGAAAATGTAGACGCTCTCGTTCTCGCGAACGAGCTTCTCGATGTCGCCGATGACGACGTTGGCCGTGCCCTGCACCACGATCCAGTGCTCGGAGCGGTGATGGTGCATCTGCATGGACAATTTGGCTCCCGGCTTCACGTGCAGCAACTTGACCTGGAAGCGGGGGGCGATGTTGAGCGTCTCGAAGTAGCCCCACGGACGATGATTCCGGAGGTGCTGCTCCTGCTCCTTGCGGTTGGAGGCCTTGAGGCGCTTGACGATCGTGGACACGTCCTGCGAGCGCGACTTGTCGGCCACGAGAAGCGCGTCGGGCGTGTCGACGATGACGAGGTCCTTGACGCCGATGGTCGCGACAAGCGAGCGCTCGGAGTGGATATAGAGGTTCGTGCTGTCCTCGATGATGGCGTCGCCGTGGACGGAGTTGCCGTCGGCGTCACGCGGCGCGACGTCCCACAACGAACCCCACGAGCCGACGTCATTCCAACCCACGTCGATCGGAAGCATGGCGGCGAGCGCGGTCTTCTCCATCACGGCGTAGTCGACCGAGATCGAGGGTGCCGCCGCGAAGGCGGCGCGGTCGAGACGCAGGCAGCCGAGATCGGGCTTGGCGCCGGCCAGCGCGCCGCGCGCCGCCTCGAGAATGCCGGGGGCGAGGCGGGCCAGTTCCTCGACGAAGGTGCGGGCGTGAAGGACGAAGATGCCGCTGTTCCAGAAGTAGGAGCCGGCCGCGACATAGGCGGCGGCGGTGGCGGCGTCGGGCTTCTCGAAGAAGGCGTCGACGGCGAACGCGGCGCCCGGGAAGTCGGGAAGGGCGGCGCCCTGGCGGATGTAGCCGTAGCCGGTGTGGGCTTCGGCGGGCTTGATGCCGAACAGGACGAGGCGTCCTGTCGCTGCCACTGGGGCCGCGCGCTCGACGGCGGCGACGAATTTGACCTCGTCACGGATGATGTGGTCCGACGGCATGACGACCATGACGCCGTTCGGGTCAGTGGCTGTCACGGCCAGCGCAGCGACGGCGATGGCGGGCGCGGTATTACGGGCGACGGGCTCGAGATAGACCGCCCCCGCCTCGATGCCGGCGCGATCGAGTTCGTCCTTCACGAGGAAGCGGTGATCGTTATTGCAGAGCAGGATCGGGGGCGCGAACCCGGTGCCGCCCGTCAGCCGCTTCAGCGTGGCACCCAGGAAGCTCGACGTGCCTTCGCCGAAGAAGCGGATGAACTGCTTCGGATACATCGAGCGGGAGAGCGGCCAAAGCCGCGTTCCGGAACCGCCGGACAGGATGATCGGATAAATCTTACTCATGACGCCACTCTCCCCGGGCCGCGACGGGCGGTCCCACTCCCTTATCGTTCGATGCGCGGCGCGGCCAGCCCTAGCAACATCGGGCCTCTGCGACCGACCGCGGCACAGCTTCCGTGCCTCGCGACATGACGCGCGCGTGGGGTGCCACGCGCGATCCTCGTCCAAGGCGATCCTCTACCGCTTCTGCGACAGCCGGTCCCGCAACGACTTGAAGCTTCCCGACGCTGAGGCCGGCGGCGTGCTCGCGACCGGCGGCATCACCGGCTGGTTGCGGTTGTCACGCCGCTGCGCGCCCGGGTCAGGGCGAAAGCCGCCGCCGCGCGTGTTGTGCGATGGCGACGCGACGAGGCCGCGGTGGCCATCCGCGTGCGGGTCGGCGCCGGGTTGACCGTCGGTGTCGCCGGCAGCCGTCTGACTGATGCCCATGGCTTCGGCGAACATGGCCGTGTTCTGTGCCTGATCGACCGAGGCGCCGCTCGCCGAATGACGCCAGCGCTCGACCACCTGCTCGAGGAAGTTTTCGTCGCCGACCGAACTCTGCCAGGCCTCGGAGAAGCGAGCCGTGGAGCTGCGCGGCAGCGCGTGCTTCGGCAACTCGTCGAAGCGGATGCGGACCGGCAGGGTGACACCCTCGCCGAAGGCAATCGCTTCGCGCTGGCCGAGGGCGGGCAGGAACTCCATCAGGCCGGAGCCCGTGTCGGAGATCGAGGACTGCACGATGGCCTGGTCGCGATCGTTCGACATGCGCAGCGCGAAGACGGTGTTGCACTGCGACAGGATCGTCGGGTCGATCTCGGCGGGGCGCTGCGTGACGATGCAGAGCGATGCGCCGTACTTGCGGCCTTCCTTGGCGATCTTGGCGATGGCCCGCTTGCACGGCTCGAAGCCCATGCTCGGGTTGGCCGGGACGTAGCGGTGCGCCTCCTCGCAAACGAGCGTGACGGGCACCTTGCCCTCGCTCCAGAGCGCGAAATCGAAGGTCATGCGGCAGAGCACCGAAACGACCACGTTGACGATCTCGGTCGGCAGACCAGTCAGCTCGAGAATGGTGATCGGCTTGTTGTTCACCGGAACGCGGAAGATGCGCCCGAGGATCTGGGCCATACCGTCATAGACGGTGAGCGAGCCGAACATGAAGGCATAGCGCGGATCGAGGGACAGGGTCTCGAAGCGCGTCTTGAGATTGCGGTAGGGACCGATGTCGCGCTTGTTCTCGAGCTTGCCCATGCGCTCGTCGATCAGCGACGTCAGGTCGGAGATGCGGTAGGGAACCGGCGTGTCGACGGTGAACTTGCCGCTGTCGAAGATGCGCTGGCGGCCGCTCGGGCTTTCCTTGCCGCGGCCGCTCGAATAGCGCGCCTTGGCGATCGGGATCAGCTCCTGGAGCATCTCGATCTCGTGCTTGCGATCCGTCGGATCGCCGATCACGACCTCGACCAGTTCCTCGAAGGTGAGGAGCCAGAACGGGAGCTGCATGTTGCGGGGCGAAACGACCTCGCCCCACTCGGTGAAGGCCGTAGCGTACTCGTTGTGAGGATCCAGCAGCACGATGTGGGCGGCGGGATTCTTCTCGAGGATCGAGCGCAGAATGAGCGCCGTGGTGCAGGACTTGCCGGTACCGGTCGTGCCGAGAATGGCGAAGTGCTTGCCGAGAAGATCGTCGACGCGGATGGTCGCGGGGATGGAGTTGTCCTGGCGGATGCAGCCGACGCGAACCGAGTGCGAGGTGTCGCCGCAGAATGCGATCTGGAGCTCGGACTTCACGGCGACGCGGGCGCGGTCACCGAGCGACGGATAGGTCGTTACGCCGCGATTGAACGCTTCGGGCTGTCCGTCGGGGCCCTTCTTCAGCTCGCCGACGAGGCCGAGTTCCGCAATCCAGATCTCTTCGTCGCCTTCAGCCTGGGCTGGAACCGGCACGTTCAGTGCCGACACGATGGCGAGGACGATCGTCTTCTCGGCATCGATGGCGAGGAGCGTGCCCATTTCCGGACGACCGATGCTCACATCGCGAGCCTTCTGCGGGTCGAGCATGACGATCGCCTTGGACCCCGTCACGGACACGATCCGGCCAATGGAGGTGTCGCGTCCGACCATGGGGACATTGGCATCTGCGCGTTGCATCGTTTCGTCCTCGCCGCGTTTCATCAGCCCCGCTTGGGCTTCAGTCCCAGATCGTGCCGCATCATTTCCAGCATGGACGGCGGCGGAAACGTGACGCATACGGTCGTGCCGCTTCCCTTCGCGCTCTCGATGACGAGAGTGCCGCCGTGCAGCTCGATCAAAGCCTTGGCGATGGGAAGGCCGAGACCGGTCCCTTCGCGCCATCGCGTGCGTTTGCCGTCGACCTGACCGAAGGGCGACAGCGCCACGTCGATTTCCTGCATGTCCATGCCGACGCCGGTGTCGGCGATAACGACCTTGATCGATTCGTCCGCCATCTCGCGCGCACTGACGACGACGTTGCCGCCGCGCTCGGTGAACTTGATGGCATTGCCGACGAGATTGCCGAAGACCTGCCGGACCTTCTGGGCATCGCCGCGGATCACGATGGCGCGCTCGCCGTAGTCGAGGTCCAGAGCTATGCCCGCTTCATCGGCGAGCATCCTGTATTGCGACGTCACGCTTTCGAGGATCTCGTCGAGATTGGCTTCCTGCCAGTTCAGACGGAAATGGCCGCTCTGGATCTTCGAGATGTCGAGAATATCGTTGATGATCGTCAGGAGATTGCTCGAGGCATCCTGGATGAGCTGTGCGTACTCGACGATGTCCTTCTGGGGCAAAGGACGGCGATCATGGTCGGCGAGCAGCTTCGAAAAGCCGATGACCGTGTTCAGTGGGGTGCGCAACTCGTGGCTCATGTTCGAGATGAACTCGGACTTGATCCGGTTGGCGATGTCGGCCTCGATGCGCGCCGACTTCTGCGCATTCCGGGTGCGGCTGCGCAGGACGGCCTCGCCCAGCTTGAGCGAGTAGCTCCCCATGAGCGAATTGGTCTTGCCGCTGCCGATCGGTCCGCCGAGCATGATGGTTTACGCTTTGCCTCCCCAAAACCTATGCGAAAATAGACGGCAGTCCTCTACTTGCGGTTAACGGGATGGTGATCGCGGGACTTAACCATGAAGCATGGGCAGGAGTTTCGATGGCGACGAACCTGAAGATCGACGGCGATCGGCTGTGGGCCTCGATCATGGCCTCGGCGGAGATCGGGAAGGGCGTGGCCGGCGGCCTCAGGCGCCTGGCGTTGACGGAGGCCGACAAGGAGGTGCGCGAGTTGCTCGCACGGTGGGCGGGCGAAGCCGGCTACAGCGTGCGTGTCGACCGCCTCGGGTCGATGTTTCTCCGCCGTGAAGGAACCGAGCCGGATCTGCCGCCGGTGCTGATCGGGAGCCATCTCGACACACAATATGCCGGAGGCCGGTTCGACGGCATTCTCGGCGTGCTCGCCGGGCTCGAGGTGCTCAAGACGCTCGACGGGGCCGGCATCCAGACGCGGCGGGCCATCGAGGTCGTCAACTGGACGAACGAGGAGGGGGCGCGGTTCTCGCCGCCGATGGTGGCGTCACTGGCCTTCGCCGGCAAGGAGAGCGTGGAGTGGGCGCTGGCCCGGGCGGACAAGGACGGAGTGACCATCGCGCAGGCGCTCGCGGCGGTCGGCTTCAACGGACCGGAGCCGGTCGGCGGGCGCAAGATCGACGCTTATTTCGAACTCCACATCGAACAAGGACCGAAGCTCGATGCGGCGGGAATTCCGATCGGTGTCGTGACGGGTGGGTTTCCGACCAAGGCGATGCGCATCGAGGTGACCGGGGAGACCTCGCACGTCGGGCCGACACCGATGGATCGGCGACGCAATGCGCTCGTCGGGGCGGCGCACGTCGCGGTGGCAATCGATGAAATCGGATGGCGGTATGCGCCGAGCGAGGGCAAGACGACGGCCGCGCGGCTCGACCTGTCGCCGAACCTGCCGGGCATTCTCTCCGACAGGGCGACGCTCTACTGTGACATGCGGCATCCGGATGCGGCTCAACTCGCCGCGATGATCAGCGACGTCGAAGTGGCTATCCAGGCGGCGGAACGGCGGAGCCGATGCGCCATCACGATCGCGGAGCAATGGGGCTTCGGTGGCTTCAGCTTCGACGACGGGCTCGTCGGGTTGGTCCGTGCAGCCGCCCGCGACCTGGGGCATGCCACGATGGACCTGAAATCCGAGGCCGGACACGACGCCTACCACATGGCGGCGGTCTGTCCGACGGCGTTGATCTTCGCCCCGTGCCGCAACGGTATCACGCACAACGAAGCCGAAGACATGACGTTCGACCAGATGGTGCCGGCGGCCGACGTGCTGCTCAGAGCCGTCACGGCACGGGCCGACCGTTGATCGGGTGTGAGAGGCGGCGCATCGGGCGGGCCGCCACGGCGGCTCAGACGGGAGTGCTTCCTGCCTTGATGAGCGTGACGAGGACATCGATCCGATGGCGCAGTTCGCCGAGGTCGTCATCGGCGATCCGCGCCGCCAGGAGATCGGCGGAGATCGCTGCGATCGTCTCGAAGGGTTGCTGCATCAGTTCCTTGTAGACCGTGCCGGTCAAAGACAGGGCCTCCAGGCCGCGTGCCGCCACAGGAAGGGAATGGCTCGCGGAGGCAGCGTGAGATGCACGGACGGCGATCACCTTCTCCGCCAGCTGCCAGCTAGCGGTGGCGATCGACCGGGCGCGATTCTCCGACTGCGGCTGGTGTGCCTGCGCCCTACCGATGGACGACGTCATGTCGGTGTCGGCCGTGGCCACGCCGCCATCCATGCCGAGCGACGGAGATGGCGTCCCGAGCAGCTCGTTCGGTGTCACGGCCAGCAGCTGGCAGATGCGCCGGATCATATCCAGATCGGGCTCGACCTCGGCGCGCTCGTAGCGCGTGTACCGATTTTCATCGATGCCGAGCGCGCGCGCGAAACTGCGCGCCGTCCGGTATCCGCGCGGAACCCGGAGCTCCCTCAATTGTGTGGAGAAATCACGGCGAGCCTCCGGTATGCCGCAGGCATCAGGCTTTTGGTTCATCGTCATCTCGATCGGCACACGCGGAGCCAAGTGTCGCGCCGACCCGATAGATGCATCTCGGCTTCGTTCGGTGTCTGGCATGGCTTTCCCCGTCGATTCCAGTCGTTCAGCAATGCTTTCCGCTCTCCGATAGGAGCCCATCACTCGGACCAGCGACCGGCAATTCCGCGCGCCGATCCAAGCCTGCGACGCAACTCGCTCTCACGTTCTAGCCCTAATCCGGCATCTGATTACCTCTGGCCCGGTTGAATCAGTTCTGCCCGTTATACGAGCACTGCTGATCTGTCGGCGGATCAACGTTCCAATAGCGCATCTGGTTCCCGAATTCGATGGGCAACGGTTTTGTGGTTGCCGCCGGGGGGCCGCGCGACTTGCGGGCAACGGCGGGCCGTGCTCATCCTGACGGCCATCGCAGCACAGCAGGCCTCGCGGTGCGGTCCGTCCGCCGCAGGCCGACAACAGCCGAACATCGAGGTCGTCATGCAGAAGTGGGCCGAGTTCCAGGGGCGCATCGAGGACGATCGCCTGATCCGCGGAGCGGGGCGCTACGTCAGCGATCTGGCGCCAGCGAAGATGCTCACCGGGGTGGTCGTGAGGGCGCAGGTCGGGCATGCGCGCCTCGGCCGTATCGACACGCGGGACGCCATGGCCGTGCCGGGAGTCGTCGGCGTCTTCACGGCTGCCGAAATCGCGGCCGACGGCATCGACGACTTTCCCTGCGACATCGCGCTCAAGGGCGGCAACGGGCAGCCGGCGCCGAAAGCACGCAGGCCGGTTCTGGCACGTGGCATGATCCGATGCATCGGCGAACCTGTCGCCTTCGTGGTGGCGGAAAGCCGAGCCGCGGCCGAGACAGCGGCAGACCTCGTGCAGGTGGAGACCGACGATCTGCCGGCGGTCGTCACGGCCAAGGCCGCGCTCGAGGCTTCGGCGCCGAGCCTCTGGGAGGGCGCCGAACGGAACATCGCCTACACGTGGGAAAAGGGCGACCGGACAAAGACGCAGGCGGCGATGACGTCTGCCCGAACCGTGCGGTTCTCGTCGCATGTAAGCCGCGTCAATGCACTCAGCCTCGAGCCCAGAGGGGCGATCGGGCTCGTCGACGAAGGCGGGCGGCTCGTTCTCCATGCGGCGAACCAGAGTCCGCATGCGCTCCGCGACGGTATCGCCAAGGTGATGCGGGTGCCGCCAGCCCAGGTCCGCGTGATCGCCGGCGATGTCGGCGGATCGTTCGGCATGAAGAGCGGCGCTTATCCGGAGGACGTCCTGGTGCTGTTCGCGGCACGGCGTCTCGGCCGTCCGGTGCGCTGGATTTCTGACAGGCGGGAGAGCTTCCTCGCCGACGACCACGGCCGGGACATGGGCGTCGAAGCGGCGCTCGCGTTCGACGGGGAGGGGCGGCTGCTGGCGCTGGAAGCGGACTTCACCGTCAATGCGGGCGCATACACGTCGCTCCGCTCGCTTTTCATGGTCAACAACATCGGGGGGATCGCGGGCGTCTATCGAATTCCGGCCATCTCGGCGACGATCACGGGCGTGTTCACGAACACGATGACGAATGCGCCCTACCGGGGCGCGGGTCGGCCGGAGGCGACCTACACCATCGAACGGCTTATGGATCTCGCGGCGCTGGAACTCGGCATCGACGCCTTCGAGATGCGGCGGCGCAACCTCGTCGCCCCGGCGGCGATGCCCTACGATACGGGTTTCGTCTTCACCTACGACTGCGGCGAGTTCGAAGGCAACATGCTCGAGGCAGCGCGAAAAGCCGACCGGGCCGGGTTTGCGGCACGGCGCGAACAGGCCCGCGCAAAGGGGCTCCTGCGCGGCATCGGATACGCCAATCCGATCGAGGTTGCGGGCGGGCCGTTCTCCAAGCCAGCGCGCGACATGACGCGGATCTCGGTCGGTGCGGACGGCCGGGTCAAGGTGGCGGCGGGCGCGATGTCCACGGGGCAAGGGCTCGAGACCATGATGGTGGAGCTGGTCGCGTCACGGCTCGGGGTCGGGCGCGAGCAGATCGACTATGCGTTCGGCGATACAGACAACCTGCCGGAGGGGCGTGGCAACGGCGGCTCTTCAGCGGCTTCGGTCGGTGGAGCGGCCACCACCATCGCACTCGACAAGGTGATCGCACGCGGACGGGCGATCGCGGCCGACATGCTCGGCGCGAACCCGGACGACGTCGCGTTCGCGGACGGGCAATTCCCGCTCAAGGGCACCAATCGTGCCGTCAGTCTCGCCGAGGTGGCGGCCCGGGCAGCGGCGCTCGATCCTGCAGGACTGGTCGAGGAGGGCATCTTCGCGCCGACGACCGTGACGTTCCCGAACGGCTGCCACGTGTGCGAGGTGGAGGTCGATCCGGAGACCGGTGTGACGCGGATCGTGCGCTATACGATCGTCGAGGACATCGGCAACGTGCTCAATGCCAAGCTGGCGCACGGACAGATCCAGGGTGGCGTGGCGATGGGCGTCGGGCAGGCGCTGGGCGAGGAGATCCGGTACGACCCGGACAGCGGGCAACTCGTGACGGGCTCGTTCATGGATTACCTGATGCCGAGGGCCGACGACATGCCGAGCGTCGACATCAGCACGCGGCCGGTGCCGACCAAGGTCAACCCGCTCGGCGTCAAGGGCGTCGGCGAAGCCGGGACGGTCGGATCTATGGTCGCCGTCATCAATGCGATCAGCGACGCGCTGGCGCCGCTCGGCGTGCATCACGTGGAGATGCCGGCGACGCCAGCCCGGGTCTGGGCTCAGATCCACGCGGCGAAGGCGAGGACGGGCTGAGGGCCAACTCGGGGCCTAACGGGATGCGGGTTGCTTCGACTGCGACGGAGGGGCGGCCGTCGGGGTGGCCTTGGGGGGCGCTTTCGCCTTCCGGGGCTTCTGCTTCTTCTTGCTTTCCGGAGCGGGGGGCGGTGGCGGGCCAGCCGCCCAACCGCCGGTGCCGATGACGGCGCAACCGTCCTTTCCCGAGTTCCAGCGTGCGACGTCGGCAGACATGCCGGCCGCGAGGTCCTCAGGGAAGCGGACATTCCGCGTTTCGATGAGTGAGCCGTTGGCGTTGGGCTCGAATGAGACGGAGAAAGCGCGCAGGCTGCCATTCGTCGTGCCGGTCTGGCCGGGCTCGCGGGTCTGGACGACGATCTCGGCAGAGCCTCCCTTCGACGGTGGATCGACGCGGGCGTTGAAGATGTGGGTGCGCTTCAGCGAACCCTCGGGGCCGAACCAGCAGCGAAGAGCGCCGCGTGCGATGCGGGAGTACGCCTCGGCCGGCGGATCTTTGGAGTGCACCGTCAATGAAGGCGGGCGGGTGTCGAGCGCCGCGGTGACGGCCGGAAGCGACAGGGGATTTCCGGCGCAGCCCGACAGCGCCATCGCGAACGCGGCGGCAACGACGATGGCGGTCGGGCGGATCGGGAGCATCGTTCGGATTGTGCCGCACTGATGATTCAGGACGGCGCGACAATTTCAGGAGACCGGGGTTTTCGCAAGCCGTGAGCGGCCTGCATCAACATGGCACGCGTGGCGCGCGGCCCATGCGTCTCATCTGGGAACAACGCCGCCGCCGATGGCGGGGCGTTGCTGGACTAGTTGCAATCCCGGTGCGTCAGCTCGCGAGCGCGTCCGGGTTCCGCTCACCCATACGGCGGCCGCGGGGTGTCACTTCGCGCGTTTCGGGGGTCTCGGCCTTGGCCAGATCCTCGGTCGCGGCGTCGCGCTCTTCCTCGGCGATCGACAGCTTGGCCCGCAGATCATCCACGGAGAGCTGAAGATTGTCGCGCCGCTGGCGTGCCGCCTTGGCGAACGTCGAATAGGAAAAATGCTGGGGATCGCGGACGCCGGTCCGCTCCTCCTCGTTCGAGATCTGACGGTTCAGATCGTCAGCCATCGATTCGAATTCGCGAATCATGGATTCAAGGTCGGAGACCTTGCGTGCCTTCTCGCGCGCTTCAAACCGCATCAGACGCAGAGCGCTCTCTCGTGGTCTCATTACGCAGTACCCCCACTCGCTCGATCAACTCAACGCCGAACCGCAAATTCAAGTTTCGTGCCACCCATTTACGACGGGTTGTTTACACTTCGCAAGACTATCGTTGCGTACGGCGGGTCCATACCTGGCATCGACCAGCGCCCTGCTAGGGAAGTGCCGGGTCTCGACCACGACAATCTGCACCAGCGCCACTTAAATTGCCGTGAAGCATTGTTCAATCCCGGATTGACAGGTGTGCCGGGGTGGGACGAACGCACGGACGGGCCGGATCCCGGTCCCGAAACGGGAGCGGCCGAGGGGCGTGGCCGCTCCGCCCCATGACACGAAGCTTTCGTCGAATCGGATTCGATGCCCCCACATTCGGCTAGGGACAAAAGCGCAAATCAGCTATTGATCCACTGTATAGTCGGTCGGGTCCGGTGCGGTCGGGGTGGCACGTCCGGAGCCCTCTCCAGAGTAAATCCAAGTCGAAATGTGTGTGTCAGCTGAGCGAGCGTCTCGCGTCAGGGGTGGGTTCATGCCTCTGCCGCAGCGATCGGCTGGCTCTTGCCGGGGCTTTCGGTCCGTCGTCGGACGGTAACGAGTGGCCTCGTCGAGTCAGGGGTTTGTTAACCTCTGAAACTTACATTTCGAATTCATGAACGGCATCGTCGGGCGGCGATGCGGCTAGGCTCGGGGCAGTGGGTCCGGCGAAAGCCGGAGAAGAGAGGAAAGCATGCGGGTCCTTCTGATCGAGGACGACAATGCGACGGCGCAAAGCATCGAGCTGATGCTGCAGTCGGAAGGATTCAATGTCTATACCACCGATCTTGGTGAGGAGGGTGTAGATCTTGGCAAGCTCTATGATTATGATATCATCTTGCTTGACATTAACCTCCCCGACATGAGCGGCTACGATGTTCTCAAGTCGCTCCGGGTCGCGAAGGTGCAGACGCCGATCCTGATCCTCTCCGGTCTGGCTCAGATCGACGACAAGGTCAAAGGGCTTGGTTTTGGTGCCGACGACTACATGACCAAGCCGTTCCACAAGGACGAGTTGGTGGCCCGCATTCACGCAATCGTACGCCGTTCGAAGGGGCATGCTCAGTCCGTCATCGAGACGGGCGAGCTGAGAGTGAATCTCGACACGAAGACGGTCGAGGTCAACAATCAGCGCGTGCATCTCACCGGCAAAGAGTACCAGATGCTCGAGCTGCTCTCCCTCAGGAAGGGCACCACGCTCACCAAGGAGATGTTCCTCAATCATCTCTACGGCGGCATGGACGAGCCGGAACTCAAGATCATCGACGTGTTCATCTGCAAGCTGCGCAAGAAGCTGCAGACGGCCACGGGCGGCAAGCATTACATCGAGACGGTCTGGGGACGCGGCTACGTGCTTCGCGATCCGGCCGACGAAGGTACCGTGGCAGCCTGACGCAGGCCGCCCGGCCCACGCCCAGACATCCTCCGAGACGATTATGGGAGCCCTTGCGGCTCCCTTTTCGTTTGCGTCGGATGCCGCCGTTCCTCGATATGGCACAGGGAGGCGCGGCGCCCGGTGCGCGGCCTCACGGTTTTGCCGCAATTGATCTCGATAGGGCGGCGTCACGGCTCAGTGCCATCTCGGAAGGCGAAGATATGAGTGCGACACGCGGGGCGTCCGATGCCGGAGCGAAGACCGAGCTCCTGGTGACGCTGATCGTCGGGGAAGGCGCGGTGGAGCGGCTCAAGGCCGTGATGGCGGCCGTACCGGTTGCGTCGGTCGTGCTGGCGTCGCCGGATGGGCGCGAGATGGCAGCAGGTGACGTGCTGCCGCTGATCTCGATCGGGCAGGCGGGCGGCGCGGCGATGCTCATCCGGGATGACGCGCGGCTGGCGCGGACGGTCAAGGCGGACGGAGTTCACGTCAGCGCCGGCGACGATATCGCCGCGCGCTACGAAGAGGCGCGGGCTGTGGCCGGCGGGCGGGCGATCGTCGGCGCGGACGCTGGGCGCACGCGGCACGACGCCATGGCGCTCGGCGAGGCAGGAGCGGATTACGTGGCGTTCGGCGTGCCGGGCTTCGTCAAGGAGCGGGAGACCGCGTTCGAGCGCCAGATCGAGCTTATCGGCTGGTGGTCCGAGATCTTCGAGATCCCGTGCGTGGCGCTCGATTGCCCGACGCCGGAACAGGCGGCCCATCTTGCTGATGCGGGCGCGGATTTCGTCTCGCTGGAGATCCCGACCGGCATGACGGGCGCCGACGCCGTTGCCGTAGCGCAGTCGTGGCGCGACGCGATGGCCGGGGGCGGGGACGAGACCGAACCAGAGTGAGGCTCGACGGTATGGGGATGTTGGCGCGAGCGATGGTCGCCGGTCTATGCCTCGCGGGGCTGACCGCTGCGCCGGGGCTGGCCGAGACGAGCTCGTGGCAGCAGCGGATTACACCGGCCGCGCCCAAGTCAAAGGCCGGCGATAGTGGCGGCGGCGCCAAGGTGAAGAGCCGGCGCATCGAACCGTCGCAGGTGCCGAAGGACTCGCTCGGAGGGAAAGCTGCGGCCGGCAAGCCGGTTGCGACGCTCGGGCTGTCGACGGCACCGGTCGGCGCCGAGGGGGCGGAGGCCGCGTACGACGCCTTCGATCAGGGGCGGTATCTGACGGCGCTCAGGCTCGCAGCGGGTGCGGCGCAGAAGGGCGATCCGCAGGCGCACACGCTCGTCGCGCGCATTCATGCCGAAGGGCTCGGCGTGCCGCAGGACCCGGGGCTCGCGGCGCAGTGGTATGCGCGCGGCGTCGACCTCGGCGATGTGGAGGCGGCGCTCGGGCTCGGGGCCCTGCATGCGCGCGGCACGGGGGTGAAGCAGGATTACGTGAAGGCCGCCGAGCTGTTCGAGAAGGCCGCCATCACGGGGCATGCGGAGGGCGCCTACAACCTCGGCATTCTTTATTTGGCAGGTCTCGGGAAGCCCGAGAACACGCGGCGCGGGTTCCAGCTCATGCTCTATGCGGCGGAGAAGGGCGTCGTGGCGGCCATGTACGACGTCGGCTCGCTCTACGCGACGGGGACGGGTACGGAGGCCAATGCCTTCGAGGCGGCGAAGTGGATCGGCAAGGCGGCCAACGAGGGGCATCCGGAGGCCGAGGTCGAGTATGCCGTCATTCTGCTGCGCGACCACGAGGTGACGCCGGAGCTTCGGGCGCAGATGCATCGGCGGGGGGCCGAGCTTCTCAGGTCGGCGGCGGCGAAGGGGATCGCGGTGGCGCAGAACCGGCTGGCGCGCTGCTACCTGCAAGGTGTCGGCGTCGCCAAGGACGCGGCCGAGGCGGCCAAATGGCATCTCGTCGCCAAGGCGGGCGGGGTCGAGGACGAGGTGCTGGAGAAGGCGTTCAAGGCGCTGCCGGCCGCGGAGCGGCAAAAGGCGAGCGTGGCTGCGGCGGAATGGCGCGAGCAGACTTTCCTCGATTAGGCGGCCCGGGTTGCCGGTGCGGCGAACCCAATCTTCAGACTTGGCGGCTATATCTTCGAGCGCAGTGCAGCGTATGCCCAGAGGGCGCTGCGGAGCGGCTGATTTTCAGCGTGCCGCTCCGCAGCGCCCTTTACGCTTGCGTCAACTTTTCTTGGCGTCGGCGCTCTGATTGTTGAGGCGCGCCAGAAGGCTGCAGGTGTCCCAGCGGCCGCCGCCGAGACGCTGGACCTCGGAATAGAACTGGTCGACCAGCGCCGACATCGGCAGGTGGGCGCCGTTCTTGCGGCTTTCCGCGAGCGCGATGGCGAGGTCCTTCCGCATCCAGTTGACCGCGAAGCCGAAGTCGTACTTGCCCTCGGACATGGCCTTCCAGCGATTGTCCATCTGCCAGGAGCCGGCGGCGCCCTTGGAGATGGTGTCGATCACCATCGGAATGTCGAGGCCGGCCTTCTGGGCGAAATGGATGCCCTCGGCGAGGCCTTCGACGACGCCCGCGATGCAGATCTGGTTGACCATCTTGCAGAGCTGGCCGGCGCCGGGCTCGCCGATCAGGTTGACGGCGCGGGCGTAGGCCGAGATCACCGGCTGCGCGGTCTCGAACGTCGCCTTGTCGCCGCCGCACATGACGGTGAGCACGCCGTTCTCGGCGCCGGCCTGACCGCCCGACACGGGCGCGTCGATGAAGCCGAAGCCCTTGTCGCGGGCGGTGGCGTAAAGCTCACGCGCGACGTCGGCCGAGGCCGTGGTGTTGTCGATGAAGATGGCGCCCTTGGGGACCGTCTCGAAGGCGCCATCCTTGGCGACCGTGACGGAGCGGAGGTCGTCGTCGTTGCCGACGCAGCAGAACACGAAGTCCTGGCCGGCCGCCGCCTCGGCGGGCGTGCGGGCGGCCTTGCCGTCGCCGTACTGCTTCACCCAGGCTTCGGCCTTGGAGTAGGTGCGATTGTAGACGGTGAGTTCGTGCCCGCCCTTCTTCAAGAGGTGACCGGCCATGGGGTAGCCCATCACGCCGAGGCCAATGAATGCGACTTTTGCCATCTCGATCTCCCTTTGGTGGCTTTGGCAGTGCTGGCCTTTAACCTGCCATCGGGGACGATGTCTGTCGAATTCGCCGGGGATGGGGGTTGGGGCGATGCCGAGCGTGTCGAGGGCGGTGCCGACATGGCCATTGGGGTCCGATCGATCACGCGTGACTGCTCCGATGCGCTCTGGAGGTGTCATGGAGTGAGGACGACCGCAGCGTCACCAAAGGCGATCAGGCGCGGCAAGTCACTGGCGACGGCCTCGGTCGCTGCAAGGCTGTGGATTTCTGCGGATACAGGTAGCGGCGCGTCGACAATAAAATTTCGCTGACGGAAGAATCGCTTACGGTCCATCGTGTTGAATTGCGAGGAGAGTGCGCCGCCGGTCCTGCCAGAACCGACGACGCTACGATCTAAGCAATCTTCCCGCTGTCTAGGCTGGATGGAAGATAGGCTGGATCACTCTTGACTCTAAACATCTGAACGAATCGGCCGTTCATGTCCAGTCGCTTGGTTCCCATGAGAAAGGTCAGAAATGTGCTTTCCAGTACGCACTAACGCGCTAGCTACCGCGCGTCAGTATATGGCAGCACCACAAGTGAATGTGTTGGCCGCGTATGCGCGGCCAGCCATAAGGCCGGGATGGCCCGTGTTCGACTCCGGTATTTATGAAACTGAGTCGGGACGGCGAGCAACCTTGGTTCGAGGTGAACCCGCGCCGCCCACGCCATTTGCTGGGGAACGGTGGCGGCAGATCATCGATACGAACCCGTATGACCGGCAGACGAACGCGCTTGCCCGGTACTCGAGCTTCTTGGGTGATCTAGGCCGGACGTAACGCGGCTCCAACAAAGGGGGAGGCGGCGTCGCCTCTCCCGCTCCCAAAAGTTTTCCCCTAGCTCCTCACCTTCTCGTGCCGTCGCAGGCAGGCGAGACTCCCCCCGGACTCTGGGTGTGCCGGTCCTCCTGCTTTCCACCCCGTGACCACCAACGGCGTTAATGGCCGATCGTGGAACACAGATCGACGCCACGACATGCTTGCAAGGTAACCTGCAGAATCCCCTCGGCTTCAGTGCTCAGGCTACTGCCTTACTACGTCGTGGCAACGGGTACGGGTCTGACCTGAAATGTCTTGCCGCTGGCCACGAGTGCGGTCAGCCGATCGACATTCGGGTGCTTGCCGGGATTGGCGCGGGCGTCCGCCGTGTGCTCGTCGAAAAGCTCGAGGCCGCGCGCCGCCGCCTCCGGCGTAATCGCGCCGAATGTCTCAGCCAGATGATTGTAGACCGCCAGCGAGCCGCTTTTGCCCGGCTTGTTCTCGAGCGTATCGACAATCGCGCCGGTGTCAGCGTCGATCAGCTGAAGGGCCGCGAGATGCGAGATCCCGGCGAGGGTCTTGAGGGTGTCGGCGAAGGCCATGGCGAGGTCCGATGTCTGGGGCTTCGTGGGGAATGGGGTGATTATCCCGGAAGTTGCGTCAGATGGATCCGGGTGCCGAGGCTCGACGCCGGATCGAAGTAGATCAGCGTCTGGCCGACCGGATTGACGACCGGCGCGTCGGTCATGAACGACAGGCCGCGCGCCCGGTAGGCGGCGAGGTCGGCTTCTAGCGATAGCGTCCGGTAGCCGATGTGGTCGAGGACGTGATCGGGGCCGACGCTCGACGGCGTCGGCGGCTCGATCAGTTCGACCTGCGTGCCGCCCAGATCGACGAAGGCGATACGGCCACCCTGCCGCGACGGGCCGCCGCCGATGTGGCGGCCGTCGAACTTCTCCACGTACCAGGCGATGGCTGCTTCGAGGTTCGGGACGAGATAGCCCGGATGGACGTGGGCCGAGATCCACGGCGCGACCGGGGTGGCGGCCGGCTTCGGCGGGACCTCGGTCAGGTGCATCCAGACGCCGTTGGTCGAGGCCGGGTCGTAGTAGTGGACCTTCTGGCCCATGGGATTCGTGTAGGGCGCGTCGGCGAGGAAGCGCAGGCCGCGCGCGCGGGATTTGGCGGCGGCCGCCGCGATGTCCGAGACGACCCAGCCCACGTGATGCATGACGAGGCGGCCCGGTGGTAGGCCGCTCGTGTCGCCCGGCTGCATGAGTTCCACCTCGATGCCGCCGAAGCGGACGAACGCGTTGCGGCCACCAGTGGGAACCATCGGGCTCTTCTGCATCTCGGTGCCGCCCGCGTCGATGGCGCCGAACGTGTTGCGGAACCACGCGATGCCCGTCGCGAGGTCGTCGATCAGATAGCCGATGTGCTGGATGTCGTCGAACATGGCGGGGGGCTCCGGTGCGGTGTGGCGCGGCGGCGATTGTGCGGTGGGGAGGCGGTGGGGGCAAGGCTTGAAGAAGGGCAGGGAAGGCCAGGGGCCCTAGTGTAGCGCACCTGACGTTTGGTCCACGCTCGCGGACGGCTTCATTTCCAAACGTCAGGTGCAAAAGCTACACTAGATACATGGGCTTGCTCGTGTTCCTTGTGGCTCCGACATTTGCTCGGTGCCTCGCTGCCAAGGAAAGCAAATGTCGGAGCCGGAACACGAGGCCCCTGGACCCCTCGATGAAGGGAGGGGGAGGTTGCGTCTCGGGCGGGCACCTGCGAGCGTGCCAAGAGGGAAACTGGAGGAATTGCCATGCCCGTCCGGGTCGTCGGCATGATCGGCGTCACGCCGCCGAAAAGCGATGCGCAACTGATCATCATCGAGGGCGCGCTCGATCCGGCCTACGTCGTCGAGAGCGCGCGGGCGCACCAGGCGGCCGGCTACGACATGGCGCTGGTCGGGTATTCGTCGTCGTCGGCGGAAGGGTTTCTCGTGGCGCTGCATGCGGCGCACCACACGGAGCGGATCAAGCTCCTCATCGCGCACCGGCCGGGGTTCGTCGCGCCGACGCTGATGGCGCGCAAGATCGCGACATTCGACCGGCTGACGGGCGGGCGCATCGCCATCCACATCATCACCGGCAAGACCGACGCCGAACAGTGGGGCGACGGCGATTTCTCGCCGAAGCCGGAGCGCTACGAGCGGGCGGCCGAATATCTCGGGCTCATGCGGCGGGCGTGGGCGGAAACGGCGCCGTTCGACTTCGAGGGGCGGTTCTATCGCGTCGCCGGCGCGGCGTCGGACGTCAGGCCCGTGCAGTCGCCGCATCCCGAGATCCTGTTCGGCGGGGCGTCGGAAGGGGCGCTCGCCATGGGGGCCGAACATTGTGACACCTATGCCGTCTATGCCGAGCCGCTCGCGGCGGCCCGCCAGAAGATCGCCGAGATGCGCGAGCGGGCGGCGAAGTTCGGCCGGCAGATCGGGTTCAACGTCTCGGCGCGGCCGATCCTCGGGGCGACGGAGGCCGAGGCCTGGGAAAAGGCGCGGGCGATCCTCGCCAAGATCGAGGGCGGGGCGGCACGCGGCTGGAGCCGCCAGGAAGCAACGACAGACGCCGTCGACAACGCCGGACGGCGCATGATGGGGTTCGCGGCAGAAAAGGACGTCCACGACGCGCGGCTCTGGATGCCGATCACGCGGGCGACGGGCGCGCTCGGCAATACGAGCTGTTTCGTCGGGACAGCCGAGCAGGTGGCGGAGGCGCTGCTCGAATACTACCGGCTGGGCGTCGGCTCGTTCCTCGTGCGCGGGTTCGATCCGGCCGGCGATACGGTGGAATTCGGGCGTGAGCTCATCCCGCGGTTAAAGGAGGGCGCGCTTCGGATCGACCGGGAGCGGCGCTGAGGGGAGAACGCGTCGCCTTGCCTCGCTGTCGCGGCCCGCTAGAGTGAGGCCAACCCGGAACACGAAAGCGCCGAGAGCCCATGAGCCCCAGCCCCAAGACCCTGTCGATTGCGCTCGCGCAGCTCAACCCTGTGGTCGGCGATCTCGTCGGTAACAGGGCCAAGCTGGAGCAGGCGCGGGCCGAGGCGACCAAGCTCGGCGCCGATCTCGTGATGTTTCCCGAACTCTTCATCTGCGGCTATCCGCCGGAAGATCTGGTGCGCAAGCCCGCCTTCGCGGCTGCCTGCCGGGAGACGATCGAGGACCTCGCCAGTTCGATGGGCGACGGCCCGGCCGTGCTGGTCGGCACGGTCTGGCCGGAGGACGGCAAGGTCTACAACTCGGTGGCGCTGATCGACGGCGGGCAGGTGGTGGCGGTCAGGCACAAGGTCGACCTCCCCAACTACGGCCCGTTCGACGAGAAGCGGGTGTTCGACGCCGGGCCGCTGCCGGGGCCGATCAATTTCCGTGGCGTCAGGATCGGCGTGCCGATCTGCGAGGACATCTGGAAGGACGAGGTCGTCGAGTGTCTCGCGGAGTGTGGGGCCGAGATCCTGCTGGTGCCGAACGGATCGCCGTTCGACTGGCGGAAGGCCGACGTCCGGCTCAACATCGCGGTCGCACGGGTGACGGAGAGCGGCCTGCCGCTCGCCTACCTGAACCAGATCGGGGGGCAGGACGAACTCGTCTTCGACGGCGCGTCGTTCGTGCTCAATTCCGACGCCAGCCTCGCCGTGCAGATGCCGGCGTGGGAGGAGCGTATCGTCGCGACGCTTTGGGACAGAACGGCCGACGGCTGGGTGTGCCGAGCCGGCGAGAAGGCGCTGATCGAGGAAGGCGACGCGGCGGGCTATCATGCCGCCGTGCTGTGCCTCAGGGACTATGTCGAGAAGAACGGCTTTCCGGGCGTGGTGCTCGGGTTGTCGGGGGGCGTCGATTCGGCGCTGGTCGCCGCCATGGCAGCTGATGCGCTCGGGCCGGACCGCGTGCATGCCGTGATGCTGCCGTACCGCTTCACCTCCAACGAGAGTCTCGACGATGCCGCCAAATGCGCCAAGGCGCTCGGCATTCGCTACGACACCGTGCCCATCGCGCCGGCCGTTGAAGGCATCTACGGCATGCTCGAGCCGATGTTCCGGGGCCGGAACCGGGATATCACCGAGGAGAACGTGCAGAGCCGCGTGCGAGGGACGACGCTGATGGCGGTCTCGAACAAACTCGGATCGATGCTGCTGACAACCGGCAACAAGAGCGAGATGTCGGTCGGCTACGCGACGATCTACGGCGACATGAACGGCGGGTTCAATCCGGTGAAGGACCTCTACAAGATGGAGGTCTACCGGCTTTGCGAATGGCGCAACGCGAACGTGCCGAAGGGCGGCAAGGGGCCGGGCGGTACGGTCATTCCGGAGAACATCATCACCAAGGCGCCGTCGGCGGAACTCCGGGAGAACCAGAAGGACCAGGATTCTCTGCCGCCCTACGAGGTGCTCGACGACATCCTGAACTGCCTCGTCGAGAACGAGATGCCTCTGGCCGCGATCGTCGCCCGGGGGCATCCGGTCGAGACCGTGAAGCGGATCGAGCGGCTGCTGTATCTCGCCGAGTACAAGCGGCGGCAGGCCGCGCCGGGGGTCAAGATCTCCTCGCGGAGTTTCGGGCGCGATCGGCGGTATCCGATTACCAATAAATTTCGCGAGGATGCCACCCGGACCCCGCGCTATGGCGCAAGCGGGAGCGCGCCCGCCATGGTGATGCCGCGCGCCGACGGCGGGGACGTGTCCTGACGGGGTGACGTGGCCTGCGGGCGTCTTGCATCGAGTTCGAGGTTTCCTGTTAGGGGCCGGGAAATCTGCGCAGACTAGGGTGTCGTCCAACATTCTGTCGGGCGATACCCATGCCAAGCAACGATCCGATCCCGGAACCGTGGTCCATCGAATGGCCGGATAGGTCTGGCAATGGTGTGCTCCGCGTCGGAAGCCGGTGGATCGCGCTGGCCGACATCCGGGACTGGACGTTCTGGTCGGCGGCGGAATTCAACATCGGTGGGCATCTTGTCGCGATGTCCCTGTTCATGGCGGCAGGGTCGGCGCTCGCCATTCCTGTGGCGATGGGGCTTCTCGATCAACGGTTCCTGGCGGGTGCCGCGTTGTTCCTCGGTATCGCGGCGATGGTGTGGAGCGATCTCGGGAACGGTCACCGGCTGGTGCTGCACCGTGTGCGGCTGCGGCTCGGCGACGGCCGCGACGTGATCTTCACGAGCGCCAGTTCCGCCGTGAGCCAACGGCTGGTTGCGGCACTCGAGAGCACGCTCCGGCGCTGAGGGGATTGCCGCGTCGCGGGCATGACGGGAAGGGCGATGCCCGTGTATACGGAGGCTCGACCGTTCGCCAGGAGCGCCCGCCGCATGACTGTCATCGTCCGCTTCGCACCGAGCCCCACCGGGCGGCTCCACATCGGCAACATCCGGACAGCGCTGCTCAACTGGCTTTATGCGGCTCGGCACGGCGGGCAGTTCCTGCTGCGGCTCGACGACACGGACCGGGAGCGGTCGACGGAGGCCTTCGCGGACGGGATACGGGACGATCTCGCGTGGCTGGGTCTCACGTGGGTCCGGGAAGAGCGCCAGTCGGACCGGATGGGCCGCTACGGCGACATGGCCGACCGGCTACGGGCCTCGGGGCGGCTCTATGCCTGCTACGAAACCGAAGACGAACTCCAGCGCAAGCGCGCCAGACAGCGGGCGCGCGGGCTGCCGCCGATCTACGACCGGTCCGGGCTCAGGCTCAGCGCCGACGACCGGGTGCGGCTCGAGGCGGAGGGACGCCGGCCGCACTGGCGGTTCCGTCTCTCCAATACCGAGGCCGCCCGTGGCGATCAGCCCATGCCGACGCTGGTCGACTGGGTGGATCTGATCCGGTCCGATCAGTCGGTCGACATCGGGTCGCTGTCCGATCCGGTGCTGGTGCGCGAGGACGGCACGCCGCTCTATACCTTCACGAGTGTCGTGGACGACATCGATTTCGGCATCACGCACGTCATCCGGGGCGAGGATCACGTGACCAATACTGGCGTGCAGGTCGACATCTTCGAGGCGCTCGGTGCCGCGCCGCCGCGCTTTGCGCATCACAGCCTGCTTGTGGCGGCCGACGGACAGGCGCTCTCGAAGCGGCTCGGTGCGCTCTCGATCCAGAGCCTCAGGGATGACGGCATCGAGCCGATGGCGGTCGCCTGCCACGCGGCGCTGCTCGGTACGCCGGAGGCGATCGCGGTTTATCCCGATCTCGCGACACTGGCGGAGCACTGCGAGCTGGAGCGGGTGTCGCGCTCACCGGGACGGTTCGATATCGCGGAATTGCGCGCGCTCAACGGGAAATATCTGCATCAACTGCCCTTCGCGGCCGTCTCGGAGCGGCTTGCGGCCATGGGCATCGGGGGCGGTGAGGCGTTCTGGCTGGCGGTCAGAGGCAACATTCTCAGGGTGGAGGATGCAAAGCCCTGGTGGAAGGTCGTAGTGGGGCCGATCCAGCCATTGATCGAAGCGCCGGACGTGCTTATTGCAGCGCTCGATGCCCTGCCGGCGGAGCCTTACGACGACACGACCTTCGCCGCCTGGACGGCCACCATCCGCGCCCAGACAGGCGTGAAGGGGCGGGCACTTTTCCATCCGCTGCGCCTCGCACTCACAGGGCAGGAGGCCGGGCCGGAGCTGAAGGCCCTGCTGCCGCTGATCGGACGCGCGCGGGCCATGGAACGACTTGCGGGCCGGGCCGGCTGACTGCGCCTCTTCGGCGCGGCTCAGCGCGCCACGGGATCGGCGGAGCTCGCCGTCGAGTCATCGCGTGACTTGGCGCCTGGTTCGGCATCGAGCTTGCGCATGAACACGACGGGAATGCCGTTCTCGGTACCGATGGCCTGAATGCCCTGCGACGAGCGGCTGTAGCCGACAGCCTCGAAGAAGCCGGTCGTCGCCGGAAACGAGCGCACGGCGAAGCCACGGAAGCCTGCGGCGCGTGCCTTCTGCTCGACGGTCGCTACGAGTCGGCTGCCGACGCCGAGACGGCCGAACAGGGGGGATACGTAGACCGATACGATGCGGGCCGTCGCGCCCGAGTCGTCGGCAGGAACCCAGCCGGCCGTGCCGATGATGCGACCGTCATGATCGGCGATCTGAAGATCCTGGCACTGGAGGCTGCCGGTGTAGTCCGGGGCATAGATCATCGAGAGCAGCGCGGCGTTGCTCGCCGGCTCCATCGAGGGGCCTGTCAGATACCGGAACGCGTTGGCGTGGAGGCTACGGATCTCGGACCAGTGATCAAGGCCGGCTGCGCCGATCTCTATGGGCAGCGTGCCTAGCGAACGACTCGGTGGCGTGGCCATGACTGATCCGCCGCTCAGAGAGGAATCCAATGTATCGGCGTTGACGATAACAGAATTCAGCGGGCACTGCGCGCACGGATTACCCGGCGACTGCTCATTTTTTGAGTGATTTCAAGTCTCGAGCAATCAAGGATTGCATGGATAGGCTCGCGCAACCCTCGGGGCGGGGCTTAGGGTCGGCGCGCGACCGGGCGCGGGGGGGCTGTTTCGGCCTTGCGGTCCCCCTGGTCGGCGGCCGACGGCGTGTACTCGGCCTGCTTGCAGGAACAGCCCTCCACGTACTCTTTGCGGTATTTGAATGCCGTCTTGAGGCTGGTGTAGGGCTTGCGCTCGCGAACCGACATGGCCTGCTCCATGGAGCCGCCGGGGTTCTGATGGAAGTAGAGCTCGACCGGGGCCGCGCATTTCGATTGGCAGGCTTCGACATCACGAGCGAAGTGGTTCTCGAGGGTCGAGAAGCTGATGGGGAAGTAGTAGCCGTCGCAGAGGCGCACGCAGACCGTCCGGTAGGTCGCGAACGGCAGGGTGTTGAACTGATTGCCGCGGCCTGTGGGGCCGGTGTCCTCATCCTGCCAGAGGGACGAGAACGGGTTCTGCTGTCCGCGGCGGGCGGCTTCCTGCTGATACTGGGGGCCGCAATTATTGCGAGCGAGTTCGCGGATCAGATCGTCCTGATAGGTGCGCTCGCGCGAGCCCAGCAGCTGGCGGCGCTGGGCGTCCAGTTCACCCATCCGGCGGCGGGCGGCCTCGGACTGGTTGGAGAGGTCAATGCACTGGCGTGTCCGGCGCAACGACTTGGAGAACAAAAAGAAGTCATAGCAGTCCGAGCGCTCGAGCTGTGTTTCCGCCTGACGAAGCGTGCGCTCGGCCGTGCGAAGGTCGTTCTCGATCTGGGGAAGCTGCTCGCGCGTGCTGCTGCCGCGACGCTGCTCGTCGACGAGGCGCTGCTCCAGCTGCAGGCAGACGGGACCGCGCTGGCCGGCAGGTCCTGTCGCAGACGGCGCACCGGGCCGTGGCGGGGCTGGTGGTTGCTGTCCCCATGCGGGCGGAGGCTCGCGACGGACCGGAGGAGGGCGCTGCGCCGGCGCGGTCTCGTTGGCCCAAGGCCACCAGCCGGACTGCGACCACGCCTGCGGCACGACCGAACCGTGGACAGCCACCGCCGCGACACACGCCAGAGCGGCGATGCCGAGACTTCCCCGGAGCCTGGTGCCCGATGCTGCCACTCTCGTCGCCTCGTGTGCTGCCGATGCACGCCCAATTCGCTGATGGACGCTAGACATGCGTATGCGGCAGCATCATGGTCATGGCAACTCACACTCCCGCTGTTGCGGATCGCCGTTGTGGACAGAGCCCGAAAAGGGCCCCAGTCGCGTGGCGGCAGAGCACTGCGGGGCCCGCAAACCGGAGACTCAGATGATGACGGCAGACATGGCGGCAGCGGCCGCGTCGGAGCTTCTCAAGGCACGTCGCAGCGGCACACCAATTGCTGCTCTCCCCGAGGCCTGCCGGCCGAAGTCGCCCGCCGAAGGCTACAAGGCGCAAGCCGCCTTCATCGGCTTTTGGGACGATACGGTCGCGGGCTGGAAGGCCGGGGCGACGGCGAAGCCCGTACAGGAGAAATTCGGCCTCGACGAACCGTTCCTCGGGCCGATGTTCGCCAAGACGGTGATGCAGAGCCCGGCCGACGTGCCGGCTGCCACCTACGATCTCAGGCCGCCGGCGGAGAACGGCAAGCGCAGCGTCGCGGTCGAGGTGGAGTTCGCCTTCCGGATGGGGCGCGAGATCGGGCCGCGCACGGGCGGCTGGAGCGAGGCCGAGGTGCTCGATGCGGTCGAGGCCATGATTCCGGCGATGGAGATCATCACGCCACGGTTCAAGGCGTTGCCGTTCGGCTCGGCCGGCGAAGCGCTCGCGGACTGCGGACTCAACGGCGGGATCGTGCTCGGGACGCCGGTCGCCGACTGGCGGGGTATCGATTTTCCGGCCCATGCGACCAAGCTCGTCGTCGACGGCAAGACCGTTGTCGAGGGCACGGGCGCGATGGTCCTCGGCAATCCGCTGGCGTCGCTCGTGTGGCTCGTCAACAACGTGACGCGGCTCGGGCACACGATCGGCAAGGGGCAGGTGCTCACGACCGGTTCGATGACCGGTATCGCGCACGTGGAGCAGGGCTCGGAGGCGGTCGGCGATTTCGGAAAACTCGGGCGCGTCGTCGCGCGCATCGCCTGATCCAGACTTGACCGAAACAGTGCGAAAGCGCATAAGCGCGGCCATGAAGCGGAACGTCGCGAAACCTGCCGTCAACTCGTGTTGCGGCATCATTATCACGAGCTAGCTCAATCGCTGGCGCGCGGCGCGCTTCTTTGCCCATTCGACGACAGAGAAAAGCCCCTCGCCAGCCGAGTGGCCGATGCGTTGCTTGATGCATCCCATCGGTGCCTGGCCAGGGGACTGTCATGGTGCTGCAACTCTACAATACGCTGACGCGCCGCAAGGAGCGGTTCGAACCGATCGATCCGACGAACGTGCGCATGTATGCGTGCGGGCCGACGGTCTATGACTTCATTCACATCGGCAACGGGCGCATGCTCGTCGTGTTCGATCTGCTGTTCCGGGTGCTCCGACACACGTTCGGGCCCGAGCATGTTACCTATGCGCGGAACATCACGGACGTCGACGACAAGATCAACGCGCGCGCGGCCGAAGAAGGCGTGGCGATCGCCGACGTTACGGAGCGGACGACACGCCAGTTCCACGCCGATGCAGCAGGCCTTCTGTGCCTGCCGCCCACCGTCGAGCCGCGCGCCACGGGCCATATCGACGAGATGACGGCGATCTGCGAACTGCTCGTCGAGAAGGGGCACGCGTACGTGGCCGCCGGGCACGTGCTGTTCGATGTGCCGAGCATGCCCGACTACGGTCGCCTCTCGAACCGCTCGGTCGAGGAGATGGAAGCCGGCGCGCGCGTCGACGTGGCGCCCTACAAGCGTAGTCCCATGGATTTCGTGCTCTGGAAGCCATCGAAGCCCGGGGAGCCGAGCTGGGCGAGCCCCTGCGGCATAGCCGAGCCCGGGCGTCCCGGCTGGCACATCGAGTGCTCGGCGATGGCGGGCAAGCATCTCGGGCAGGTGTTCGACATTCATGGTGGCGGCATCGATCTCGTCTTTCCGCATCACGAGAACGAAATTGCACAGTCTCGTTGCGCGCACGGCACGGCCGTGATGGCGAACGTCTGGATGCACAACGGATTCCTCGAGGCCGAGGCCGGCGAGAAGATGTCGAAGTCGCTCGGCAACTTCATCACAGTGCGGGAACTCCTCGATCAGGCGCCGGGTGAAGCTGGACGGCTCGCGTTGCTGTCGTCGCATTACCGGCAGCCATTGCCTTGGACAGAGCGGCTCGTCTTCGATTCGCGGCGCACACTCGATCTCTGGTACGAACTCGCGGCGGATGCCGACGACGACGGTGAGATCGCGCCGGAGGTGCTCGACGCACTTCTCGACGATCTCAATACGCCGAGAGCCATCGCAGCCATGCATGTGCTGCGGGCCGAGGCTGCCAAGGGCAGCAGCGACGCGAAGGCCAGTCTCAAGGCATCGGCTCGGCTCATGGGGTTTCTTCAGTCGTCGCTGGAGACTTGGCGGGCCTGGCGTCCGGCGGGCGTCACCATCGACGAAACCCGCGTCGACGCGCTCATCACAGCCCGCCTCGAAGCGCGGAAACGCAAGGACTTCGCGGAGAGCGACCGCATCCGGGACGAGCTTGCCGCGATGGGGGTCCAGCTCAAGGACGGCAAGAACAAAGAGACGGGTGAATTTGAGACGACGTGGGAGACGAAGCGATGAAGCCGGCGCATCCCCTGCGCCCGTTCCTGCCGGCGGACACCATTCGGCTGCAGGACCTGCTCGGGCAATCGATCGAGGAACTGACCGGCGAGGACTACGACGAGGAGCAGCGCCTCGCGTGGATGTCGGGCGCCGCCGATGCCATCGCGTTCGCCAAGCGGCTCGGGGAAAACCTGACGCTGATCGTCGAGCAGGATGGCGAGATCGAGGGTTTCGCGAGCCTGAAGGCCAACTCCGAAATCGATCTTCTGTTCGTGCATCCGTTCTCGATCCGGGAGGGTGTCGGCACGGCGCTGATCGATGCGCTCGAGCGCATCGCGGCCGCGCGCGGTGCGGAAAAGCTGACGGCGGACGTCAGCGATACGGCCTACGAGTTCTTCCTCGCTCGCGGCTACCAGCCGACGCGGCGGAACAATATCCCGATCGGTGACGTGTGGCTCGCCAACACGACGATGAGCAAGACGCTGGCCAAGGGCGGTGCTGCGCCGACCAAGGGCGCACCCGACGACGGAGAGCGGTCGTGAGCGCGGCTTGGAGCGGCGGGTGCCAATGCGGCGCGATCCGGTTCCGCGCCGGTCGGCTCGGACGCGCATCGCTCTGTCATTGCCGCATGTGCCAGAAGGCCTTCGGGAGTGTCGGCGGCCTCCTCGTGACGGCGCACGACCTCACGTGGACCCGCGGTGCGCCGAGCCATTTCGCCAGCTCGGACACCGTGCGGCGCGGTTTCTGCCGCGATTGCGGCACGCCGCTTACATTCGAGGACGGCGCGAGCGTCGATGTGGCGATTGCCGCGTTCGACCGGGCGCAGGAGATCGTGCCCGTGATCCAGCTTGCGGCCGAGGCGCGGCTGCGTTGGCTCGATGACCTCGCTCTTATTCCGGGGCCGAACCCGGACGAAGCGGCGCGCCAGGAATCGCGCTACCAGCGCATCGTGTCGCGTCAGCATCCCGACCATGACACGGACGAGGAGAGGAGAGCCCCATGAAGCCACCGGAGACGCCGTTTCCCAAGCACTGGCTCTACTACATCGTGCTCAAGCTCGCGATCCTCGCGGCTGCGTCGGCGCTGTTCTTCAAGTTCTACGGATACTGGTGATCCATGCCCAAGCGAGACAGGCTCTATCTTTTCGACACGACACTGCGTGACGGCGCGCAGACGCAGGGCGTCGATTTCTCGGCGGCCGACAAGCGACGCATTGCAGAAGTGCTCGACGATCTCGGCATCGATTACGTCGAGGGCGGGTATCCCGGCGCGAACGACACCGACACTGAGTTCTTCGCTGAGCCGCCTGCGTTCAAGTCGGCGACGTTCACGGCGTTCGGCATGACCAAGCGCGCGGGCCGCTCGACGGCCAACGATCCCGGCTTTCTCGCTGTCGTCAAATCGTCGGCGCCGGCCGTGTGTCTCGTTGCGAAGGCGTGGGACTATCATGTGCGCGTCGCGCTCGGGATCACGAACGAGGAGAACGTCACGGGCGTGCGCGAAAGCGTCGAGGCGATCGCTGCGGCTGGCAAGGAGCCGATGATCGACTGCGAGCATTTCTTCGACGGCTACAAGGCGAACCCCGCCTACGCGCTCGAAGTCGCGAAAACCGCTTACGAGGCCGGCGCGCGGTGGGTCGTGCTCTGCGATACCAACGGCGGAACGCTGCCGCACGAAATCGAGCGCATCGTCGGCGAGGTCGTCGGCCACGTGCCGGGGAGCCACCTCGGCATTCACACGCACAACGACACGGAGCAGGCGGTCGCCAACTCGCTCGCCGCCATTCGCGCGGGGTGCCGGCAGGTGCAGGGCACGCTCAACGGGCTCGGGGAGCGCTGCGGCAATGCCAACCTGACGTCGCTCATTCCCTCGCTGCTGCTGAAGCCGGACCTCGCGAAAGCGTTCCAGATCGGCGTCAGCAAGGAGAAGCTCAAGCGGCTCACCGCCGCGAGTCGGCTGCTCGACGAGATGCTGAACCGGGCCCCGGCGCGGCAGGCGCCCTATGTCGGCGAGAGTGCGTTCGCGACGAAGGCCGGCATCCACGCCTCCGCGATCCTGAAGGAGCCCGAGACCTACGAGCACGTGCCGCCCGAGAGCGTCGGCAACCAGCGGCGCGTGCTGGTCTCGAACCAGGCGGGGAAGTCCAACATCATCTCGGAGCTGGAGCGGCTCGGGATCAAGGTGCCCAAAGGCGACGAGCGGATCGGTCAACTGCTCGAAGAGGTGAAGCAGCGCGAGGCGCTCGGCTACGCCTACGAGGGGGCAGACGCCTCGTTCGAACTGCTTGCGCGGCGGCTGCTCGGCGAGGTGCCGGAGTTCTTCACCGTCGACAGCTTCCGGGTGATCGTCGAGAAGCGGCACAACGCGGTCGGCAAGTTCATCACCGTGTCGGAGGCGTCGGTGCGCGTCCTCATCGACGGCGAGGACGAGCCGCTGTGGTCGGTGGCGGAAGGCAACGGTCCGGTCAACGCGCTCGACACGGCGCTGCGCAAGGATCTCGGCCGCTACCAGGACCTGATCCGCGACGTGGAACTCGTCGACTACAAGGTGCGTATCCTCACCGGGGGGACCGAAGCCGTGACGCGGGTGCTCGTCGAGAGCCGCGACAAGGCGAGCGGGCTCCGGTGGTTCACGGTCGGCGTGTCGCCGAACATCGTCGACGCCAGTTTCGAGGCGCTGACCGATGCCGTCACGTGGAAGCTTCTCCACGACGGCGCGCGCAGCAGCCGGAAATCACCGGTGGCGCGACGAGGGCGATCTTGACGGACGTCAATGTGAGTCCGCCGTCCGTGACGCATGGTTCTCGTCTGTCCGGCATCCGTTGCGGAGTCTCGAAGGAGTTGGTTGCGATGGCGACACTGCGCACCCTCATGATCGCGCTTGCGGGCCTCTGCTTCGCGGCAGCGGCCCAAGCGGCCGACGACCTCGGCTACCGTGTCCACGTCAAGGCGGGCAAGTACCAGGACGTGCGCGACGACCTCAAGGATGCGATCGTCAACAAGGGGCTCGTGATCGACTACGTCGGGCAGTTCAACGCCATGCTCGAGCGGACGGCGCAGGACACCGGCAGCGTCACGGCGCTCGGCGCCAAGTCGCCCTACAAGCAGGCCGAATACATGCAGTTCTGCCCGGCGAAGCTGACGCACGAGGCGGTGAGCGCGACGCCGTTCGCGATCGCCAACTGTCCGATCGCCCTTTTCGTCTACGAACTCGGCTACGAGCCGGGCAAAATCTACGTCGGCTACCGGCTGCCGGTCGCGACGCCCTCGAAGCGGATGAAAGAGGTCAACGTCAAGCTCGTTGCGCTGCTCGACGAGATCGCCAAGGAGGCGACGAAGTAGGCGTGACCGGCCGGGCCGAAGCCCGGACCGTCCTCAGCCCTTGGCGCGGGCCTTGGCGAAGTCGGGCTTGCGCTTCTCGAGGAACGCTGCAAACGCTTCGCGCGCCTCGGGCGTCTGCAGCAACTCGGAAAACGCCACGGCCTCGCGATCGATATGCTCGCGGGTCGTGCTGCGCTGAGCCTGCCGCATGAGGCCCTTGGCCGCGACGAGTGCTGCCCTTGGTTTCGCGGCGAGGCGGGTCGCGGCGGCGAGCGCTTCGGCCTCCAGCGTCTCGACGGGCACCACCTTGTTCACGAAGCCCGCGGACTGACCGGCGGCGGCGTCGAACGTCTCGCCGAGGCAGAGCAGTTCGAACGCGCGGTGATGGCCCATGATGAGCGGCGCGAGATAACTCGATCCGGCCTCCATGACGAGGCCGAGGTCAAGGAAGGGCGTGCGGAACACGGCGCGGGGCGACGCGTAAACGAGGTCGCAGTGGAAGAGCATCGTTACGCCGACGCCGATGGCGAGCCCGTCGACGGCCGCGATGAGCGGCTTCTCGAGCGTCGGCAATGTCTGGATGAGGCTCGAGGCGCCGCCCGGACGGCCGAGGTCGGTCGAGCGCTTGGCGAAGTCCGTGATGTCGTTGCCCGCACAGAAAACGCCACCGGCTCCCGTGACCAGGCTGCACGCGATCGACGGATCGGAATCCGCCGACTTCAGCGCGTTCGTGATGACTTCGTACATCGGCCGGGTGAGTGCGTTCTTCTTCTCGGGCCGATTGAAGCGAATGATCTGGACGTCGCCCTCACGTCTGATCTCGATTTCGTTCGTCATGGACGCAGCTCCCTTCGGCCCGGCCGTTCGCGGACATCTCGCCGACGGAGCATCGTGCGACATGAAAACGGGGGCTGTCGAGCCCCCGTCCGAGATCATTTCGATCTGGCCGGCTTCACCCTCAGCGATCGCACTCGCGATCGAAGCGGCGGCAGGCCCAGCCCGCGCCATCCTCGCAGCGCGCGGCGAGACCGCGGCAGTTGAGACGTCCGTCGCCACCGCGAGCGTAGCTTCCGCCACCGTAGCTGTAGCCGCGGTCCTGGGAGCTTCTCGCGACTTCGTTCAGGATGATGGCGCCGGCGATGCCCGCCGCGATGCCGCCCACGATCTTCCCGGTGTTGTTGCGACTGCCGCGATGGCGTCCGCCGTGGTGGCCGCCGCCCGACGGCTTGGAGTAGACCGGTCCGCCGCCGCCGCCTTTTCCTTTGCCCCTGTGCTGGGCCGAGGCGTCCGGCATGTGCGCGAGCATCATGGCGAGGCCCAGTCCGACGGCCGTCACCGCTTTCAAGATCATTCGCATGTGAGGAAGTTCCTTTCTCGCTGAAGGCGGGTCTTGCTGAAGGCCGGCGCCTGCCCCGCCACGGTCTCCCACGGACCAGTGACGCGTGGTTCGGTGTGTCGATCCGGTCGGACGACCTGCGCCATCCGAAGACCGTCGCGCAACTTTGCCGAACATCGCACATTTCGGCCTCTCTGGACAGGACGCTTTGCCGGCGGATTCAAATTGTCGGGTGGAGAGTTACCGCTCCGAAATTGGCGGGCGGTGGCCTGCTGCTAGTGGGCTGCGGGCAGAAAACAGCTGTCGCAGAGCAGGATCGTGAATGCGACGAGGCTCGGCGCCAGCAGCACCAGCCAGTACAGCAGGTAGATCTGGATGGTCTCGAGCCAGCGCAGCCGCCACAGCCGGCGCTCGGCCTCGGCCAACTGTGCCGATGTCGCGTGGCCCGACCGTTCGGCCCGGCGCGCGTGCTCGGCCGCTTCTTCCGCCAGTGCCAGATCGCGATCGATCGGATCGTGGTTGACGTCGCAGACGTCGAGCGCCTTTTCGTATTCGTCGACGAGGCTCTGCAACTCGCGCTCGTCCAGCGCCGGGTAATTGCGCAGCCGGCGGACCACACGATTGATCTGGCGGCCGCATTCGTCGAAGCGGCGCGACATCGACGGGTAGCCCCGCGCCTGCTCGATCAGGCCGAGCGACAGTGACAGCAGGCCCGTGATGTAGCTGTAGAAATTGAGGACGTTGCGGGCGTGCGGCGTGATCGCGTCACCGAAGAGCTGGACGAAGTAGGGCACCACGAAGCCGACGATGCCCGCGATTGCGAAGGCCATCGTCGAGGCGTTGCTCTTTCGCTCGAAGCGCTTGGCGGCGTTGAAGCGCGCGCCCTTGGCCAAGGTCCAGTCGCGGAGATACTTGTCGCGGGTCGCGGCCAGCTGCCCCGCGTACCAGCTGCCTGCGAGCGGTGGTTGCACGCCCGGGAGTGTCGGCGTTCTCGGCTGGGCGGGCGCGGCTCTCATGGCTAGAGCGGAACGCGATTCTCGCGAAGGCGGCAAGCCGGTGGCCGGCTTATCCCTCCGTCGGCGTCGTGGGTGTCGCGCGCCGCACCTCGCCCGCCCGCCAGCGCCGGACGTTGCCGCGGGCTTCGAGCGTGCCCGTCTCGACCAGCGCGTACACGCGCGCCGCCACCTGCTGGCCCGACACCGTGACGTCGGCCGCCTTCGCCATGTCGACCGTGCGGGCGATGAACACCGCGACCTTGCGCCATTCGTCGTCGGCGGCCGTCCTGACGATGGCGTCGAGCACATCGTCCGACACGATTGCGCCGCCCGCTTCGTTGTCGCCTGTCTCTGGTTCTGCTGCCGTCACGCCGATCCTCGCGGTTCACTTCCACCCTTCCTAGCAACTGGATGCAGCCATTGGCCAGCGATGTGCGCGCGGATGCGCAGTGGGCAACCGAAGCGCGAACCAAGATTCCACGAGGATGCGGAGCGGCCAGCCGAAGCGCCACTCAAGGCAACACAGGGGCTGGCGGAGCGGCCGTGCCTCGATCTCTTGCTAAGGATTGGGATGCGGCCCGACCGCTCCGCTGCGCACGACGGGGGTGGTCCCCCTTTTCGGCTGGCACGGAGCCCGGCCCCCCCGGCGACGACCTGTGTCGCGTTGGGGACCGGTCTCCGTCCGGCTTGCCGCGGGCCGCCGCGCATCCGTTGTCGAACGGCGACCGTTACGATTGTCAGGGTGTCTCTCACGACCTCCCGTGACGGCGGCATCCTCGGGCGACGGCTGAGTGTCGCCACGCCTGGCCGGTGCGCGTCCGCCTCCCGTAGTCTCCCAGCTCGAGCCCGGGGCCCCCGCGAAGCGAACCCCCGCAGACTACCCCCGCGCCGGAGCGTGGGGATAAGTTCCCGCGCGGATGCGCAGTGGGCATCCGAAGCGCGAACCAATAACGCGCGGAGGAGGGTGGCACGGCCCCCACCGCTGTCATCCTCGGGCTTGTCCCCGGGACCCATTCATCCGCGTGTGCGGGTGGTTTGGGATGGTCTCGGGAGGGCCGCCAACCTCTCCACTTGCGTCCCCGGCCGGAGCGCGACGCGCGTAGAGCCGGGGACGCTTGGCGAGTGATGTGGCAGACCGATCCCTGAAGACCCCGGGTCTCCGCGCCAGCCTCCGGCCGTCGCTTCGCCCGGGGACGCAGAGGGGGATGGGCACGGCCCCCACCACTGTCATCCTCGGGCTTGTCCCGAGGACCCATTCATCCGCGCGCGCTGGCGGTGCAGGATGACGCAATCGCGCCGCTGGCACGAGCGGGCCTAGCCCCGCACCCCATTGGCGGGACACCCGCCAAACCACCCGTCTTTTTGTTTCGCACGGCTCCTTCACTTGCGTCCCCGGCCGGAGCGCGACGCGCGTAGAGCCGGGGACGCTTGGTGAGTGATGTGGCAGACCGATCCCCAGCGTCCCCGGGTCTCCGCGCCGACCTCCGGCCGCCGCTCCGCCCCGGGGACGCCAGTGGGGGGATGGATGTGGCGCACCCACAAGGCGGGTCCAGGGGCCGGCCCCTGGCCGGGGAGTTTGAGGGGCTGGAAGCCCCTCATTGGCCGAAGGCCGACGGTCCCATTTTTCGGCTTTCTCTCCGAGATCGCGTATGAAGCCCCTAGTCTGATGGTGTGACTTTTACCATGTAGCGAGCGGGGCCATTTGATGAGTAATCTGGCGGCGGGGCGCCGAACTTCATTTCGATTACTTCATTGATCGTTGTTATGGAATCGAGGTTTTCCGCTGCCCTTGCAAGCTTCTGCTTGAATTCAGATGCTGCTGCTCCCGATGCAACAAGCAGGCGTGCGTCCATAAGATATGAGAGGCAGTCGACAGTTGATCCGTAAATTGAACGCTTTGTGACGTAATGCATTTCTCCGAGATTGCTATTGTTGATGCTCATTCTGCACTGAGGATAAAGTTCAGTCATGTAGTCTAGCTTTTGAACAAACCCTGCAAAGTAAGCGTCTTGTTGGTGAGGATTGGATGCCTCCATTACTGGCCATATCTCGTGCTTGTCGAGCTCGGGCGCCAAGCTGAAAATTAATCCCATAAGGCATAGTTCTAATAGTGCTTCATTGCTGTGGTGAAGCGCTTTTAGTTGTCGGCTTTCGTAATAACCGACCCGCAATAATGAGAAATCTAGATCCTTGCATACTTGAACGATCTCACTCAGCCACGTGAGCTTAATTTGGTCGCTCTGGTCTGGGAATAATTTGGACGCGTGGACGATTGGAATGCCTCTCGTTACACCAGTCTGGTTGTGCGTCGCGACGGGTAAAAGTTCGTAGTATCGTCTTCTGAATTCACGGTGTGTCCCTGACGGAACAAGAATGCCTGTCAAGGCGGTGTACCGACGATGATCTGTCGGCAATCCGAAGCGCTCATCCATGTACAAGAATTTTGTTGTCATTCTTGATGTGCTTCTCAAGTGTGGTGGTAATGGATACTTCCCTTGTCTGGCTAACTAGCTGTTTCAGTCGTGATTATTTTGAGTTTCATTCGGTTTCGAAGTTTGACGTTTCATCACTCCGCCGCCTCCCTCTTCCCGCCGCCATTCCCCCGCTTTGCCTTGCCCTTCGGCGCGGGCGTAGCCGCATTCCCAGCCCGGCGCGCAAGCAACTCCTTCAGGAACTGGCCGGTGTAGCTTTCGGCGACTTCGGCGACTTGCTCGGGGGTGCCTTCGGCCACCACCTTGCCGCCGCCGTCGCCGCCTTCGGGGCCCATGTCGATGATCCAGTCGGCCGTCTTGATGACCTCGAGGTTGTGCTCGATCACGACCATGGTGTTGCCGGCGTCGGCGAGTTCGTGCAGCACCTCCAGCAGCTTCGCCACGTCGTGGAAATGCAGGCCGGTCGTCGGCTCGTCCAGAATGTAGAGCGTGCGGCCCGTCGCGCGGCGTGACAACTCCTTCGCCAGCTTGATGCGCTGCGCCTCGCCGCCCGAGAGCGTCGTCGCCTGCTGGCCGATCTTGACGTAGCCGAGGCCGACGCGGTGCAGCGTCTCCAGCTTGTCGCGGATCGAGGGAACGGCGGCGAAGAACGACACGCCCTCCTCCACCGTCATGTCGAGCACGTCGGCGATGGATTTCTCGCGGAACGTGACTTCCAGCGTCTCGCGATTGTAGCGCTTGCCCTTGCACTGGTCGCAGGTGACGTACACGTCGGGCAGGAAGTGCATCTCGATCTTGATGACGCCGTCGCCCTGGCACGCCTCGCAGCGCCCGCCCTTGACGTTGAACGAGAAGCGGCCGGGGCCGTAGCCGCGCGTCTTGGCGAGCGGCAGACCGGCGAACCAGTCGCGGATCGGCGTGAAGGCGCCCGTGTAGGTGGCCGGGTTCGAGCGCGGCGTGCGGCCGATGGGGCTCTGGTCGATGTCGATCACCTTGTCGAGGTGCTCGAGGCCGTAGAGCGCGTCGTGGCGGCCGGGGGCTTCGCGCGCGCCCGAGAGCTTCCGCGCCACGGCCTTGTAGACTGTGTCGATGAGGAACGTGGACTTGCCGCCGCCCGAGACGCCCGTGACGCAGGTCAGCACGCCGAGCGGGATGGACGCGGTGACGTTCTGGAGGTTGTTCTCGCGGGCGCCGACGACGGTGAGAGCGCGGTTCGGGTCGGGCTTCCGGCGTGTCTTCGGCAGCGGGATCTGGCGCTTGCCCGTCAGGTACTCGCCGGTGAGCGAGGCCGGGTTGGCCATGACTTCGGCCGGCGTGCCCTTGGCGATGACCTGGCCGCCGTGCACGCCCGCGCCGGGGCCGATGTCGACCACGTAGTCGGCCGTCAGGATCGCGTCCTCGTCGTGCTCCACGACCAGCACCGTATTGCCGAGGTCGCGGAGGTGGCGGAGCGTCACCAGCAGGCGGGCGTTGTCGCGCTGGTGGAGGCCGATGGACGGCTCGTCGAGCACGTAGAGGACGCCCGTCAGGCCGGAGCCGATCTGGCTCGCGAGGCGGATGCGCTGGCTCTCGCCGCCTGAGAGCGTGCCGGACGAGCGGGACAACGTGAGATAATCGAGGCCGACGTCGACGAGGAACTGCAGGCGCTCGCGGATCTCCTTCAGGATTCGGGTGGCGATCTCGGTCTGTTGCGGCGTGAACGTGGCGGGTACGTCGCGGAACCAGTCGTTGGCCGTGCGGATCGACATGTTGCCGACCTCGCCGATGTGCAGGCCGGCGATCTTCACCGCCAGAGACTGGGGCTTCAGGCGGTGGCCGCCGCAGGCCTCGCAGGGGTGCGCGCCCTGGTAGCGCGACAGTTCCTCACGGACCCAGTCCGAGTCCGTCTCGCGCCAGCGCCGCTCGATGTTGCCGATGATGCCCTCGAAGGACTTCGCCGTGCGGTAGGTGCGGACGCCGTCCTCGTAGGCGAACTCGATGTCCTCGCCCTTGGAGCCGTAAAGCAGGACGTCCTGGACCTTTTCGGGCAGCTTCTCGAAGGGGGTCGCCATCGACACCTTGTAGTGCCGGCAAATGGCGCGGAGCGTCTGCTCGTAGTAGGGCGAGGTGTTGCCAGTCCGCGCCCACGGCCAGATGGCGCCGGCCTCCAGCGACAGCGACCGGTCGGGGACCACGAGGTCGGGCTCGAAGCGCATCTCGGTGCCGAGGCCGTCGCACTTGGGGCAGGCGCCCGCAGGCGCGTTGAACGAGAAGATGCGCGGCTCGATCTCCTCGATGGTGAAGCCCGAGACGGGGCAGGCAAAGCGCTGCGAGAAGACGATGCGCTCGTGAGTGTCGTTCTTCGAGCGGTTCGGCGCGTCGGTCGCCTCCTTCGGCAGCGGCTTGTCGATCAGCTCGGCAATGGCGATGCCGTCTGCGAGCGCCAGCGCCGTCTCGAAGCTGTCGGCGAGTCGCGAGGCGATGTCCGGGCGCACGACGACACGGTCCACCACGACGTCGATGTCGTGCTTGTACTTCTTGTCGAGCTTCGGAGCCTCCGAGATCTCGTACACCGTGCCGTTGACCTTGACGCGCTGGAAGCCCTTCTTCTGCCACTCGACGAGTTCCTTGCGGTACTCGCCCTTCCTCCCGCGTACGACGGGGGCCATCAGCATCAGCCGGGTGCCCTCGGGCAGCGCCAGCACCTTGTCCACCATCTGGCTGACGGTCTGGCTCTCGATCGGGAGGCCGGTCGCCGGCGAATAGGGGACGCCGACGCGGGCGAACAGCAGGCGCAGGTAGTCGTAGATCTCGGTCACCGTGCCGACGGTGGAGCGCGGGTTCTTCGAAGTCGTCTTCTGCTCGATCGAGATCGCCGGCGAGAGGCCGTCGATGTGATCGACGTCCGGCTTCTGCATCATCTCGAGGAACTGGCGGGCGTAGGCCGACAGGCTCTCGACGTAGCGCCGCTGGCCCTCGGCATAGATCGTATCGAAGGCGAGCGAGGATTTGCCGGAGCCGGACAGCCCCGTGAACACGATCAGCGCGTCGCGCGGGATCTCGAGATCCACATTCTTGAGGTTGTGTTCTCGGGCCCCGCGCACGTGAATCGTGTGCGCGCGCGGCTGGAGGGGCTTTCCGGGGGGCGTCTGGCTCGGCTTGCTCATGGCCCGACTGGTTAGCCGAACGGCCTTCGGGCGGCAATGCAACCTGCGGTCTCACGCACAGGTGGCGCGCGGGGCGGGCGGGATTGCCGCAGGAATGCCCCGTTTCGGCGGTAATCGCGGCGGCGAGCAGAACAACCACGAGGAACGCCGCGATGTCCGAGCTCAACCCGAAGGCCGTCTACGCCACCATGCAGGAAGACGCCAAGCGCGGCCCCCTGTCGAAGACCCTGCTGGTCGCGCGAGCCATCGCCATTGCCGCGGCCGTGGGCGGCGCGATTCCGACGGCCATCACGGTCTATCAGTCGTACGCGCACGGCATTCCCTACAACCAGGTCTCGCACCGCCTGAAGCAGTACGACCTGTGGGTCCGCAACTTCGATTGCAAGATCGATTACCGGGCGCTCACGACGGCGCAGGGAACACGCGTCGATGCCGGGGCCTGCGGCAAGACAGGCGACGTCGCCATCAAGGTCACGACGGCCGGCGGCAAGGCGGCCTACGAGTGGATCGGCTTCGACCAGCTCCAGAAGCCGGGGCAGGCGTCGCTGTGGCACGCCGTGATCGGCACGGCGCATGCACAGCAGGGCGGGCTGCCGGTCGTCCCGACGCAGGCGCCCGCGGCGGGAGCGCCGGCCGGCATGAAGGTGATCTGCGAGGCCATGCCGCAGAAGGGCGTCGTGCTGCGTGTCGTGCAGGAGGGCGCCAAGTGCTTCCGGGAACGGGTGGCGCTGTTCAAGGGAACGCTCGAGAAGCGCGAGGAAGTCGCCTGCGACACGCCCTGCAAATAGCCTGAGGGCGGCGACCGGACAGAGTTGACCGAGTCGAAGCTTCGAACGAGGCGCTTGGCAAAACGGGCAGGCCGCGCAACCCTTGGTGTCCCGCATCCGATCGCAAACGCTGAGCGAGGCACGCCATGAAGAACCCGTTCGATCTCACCGGCCAGGTGGCCGTCATCACCGGCTCGAGCAAAGGCATCGGCCGCTCGATCGCGGAGATCATGGCGGCCATGGGCGCCAAGGTGGTCGTCTCGAGCCGCAAGGCCGACGCCTGCGAGGAGGTCGCTGACGGCATCCGCAAAGCCGGCGGCGACGCCACGGTGATCCCCTGCCATATCGGCCGCAAGGAGGATTGCGAAGGCCTCATCAAGGGGGCCGTCGCCAAGTACGGGAAGGTCGACGCCCTCGTCTGCAACGCTGCCGTCAATCCCTACTTCGGCCCGCTGTCCGGCATCTCGGACGACCAGTGGGACAAGATCATGGAAAGCAACATCCGCTCGAACCTGTGGCTCGCCAATCTGGCGGCGCCCGGCATGGCGGAGCGGGGCGGCGGCACGATCACCATCGTCTCGTCGATCGGCGGCCTCAAGGGCTCGGCCAAGCTCGGCGCCTACGCCGTGTCGAAGGCGGCCGACTTCGGGCTCGCCCGGTCGCTCGCCGTGGAACTCGGGCCGCAGAACGTGCGCGTCAACGCCATTGCGCCGGGTCTCGTGAAGACCGATTTCGCCCGGGCGCTCTGGGAGGACAAGGCCAATCTCGAGAAGCGGCTCACGAATTCGCCCCTGAAGCGGATCGGCGACCCCGACGACATCGGCGGCATCGCGGCCTTCCTCGCGTCGAAGGCGGCGTCGTTCATCACGGGGCAGGTCATCGTCGCGGACGGCGGCGTGACGATCGCCTGACGCGACTTCCGGCGCGGTGTCCGGCTGCATATCGGATGGCGCTGCGAACGCGCGCCCTGATCGCGACCGGCGATCAGGTTATGGACAACCGGGAACAATGACTTCAAAATGAGCAGCCGGCCAGATCGCCCGTCAGAGGCGGCGGCCGCCTCGAAGGGAGGACTGCTCATGGTGAAGTCGATCTACGCCCGGAGTCTATCCGCGGCGGGCTTGGGGCTTCTTGCGGCGCTCACCGCCGCCACGGCCCACGCCGACACGTTCCCCACGAAGCCGATCACACTCATCATCCCGTGGCCCGCTGGTGGTGCCACGGACGTCGTCTCGCGCGCCATGGCCGATGCCGCGTCGAAGCACATCGGCCAGCCGATCATCGTCGAGAACAAGGCCGGCGGAGCGGGGACGCTCGGCGCCGTCACGCTCGCGGCGAGCGCAAAACCGGACGGATATACGATCGCGCAGCTCCCCATCACGGTGTTCCGGTTTCCCGTGATGAAGGGCAAGAAGGTGTCGTGGGACCCCTTCAAGGACTTCACGTATATCATCCACATGACGGGCTACACGTTCGCCATCGGCACCAAGGCGGACAGCAAGTTCAAGACCTGGAAGGATGTCGTCGACTACGCGAAAGCCAATCCCGGAAAGCTCACCTACGGCACGCCAGGGGCTGGCACGTCGCTCCACATCGGCATGGAGCTCATCTCGGCGCACGACAAGTTCGAGGCCACGCACGTGCCCTTCAAGGGCGGCGCCGAGACGACCGCGGCGCTGGCCGGCGGGCACGTCGACATCAGCGTGGAGGGCACATCGCAACTTCCGCTCGTCGAGGCCGGCCATATCCGCCTCCTGATGGTATGGACCGCAAACCGCGTCGCGCGCTGGCCGGACGTGCCGTCGCTGCGAGACCTCAATTATCCATGGACGTTCGACAGCCCATGGGGCTTCGCCGGTCCGAAGGGAATGGATCCGGCTGTCGTGCAGAAGATCCATGATGCCTTCAAGAAGACGCTCGACGATCCCGCCGTTCTCGCCGTCATGGACAAGCATCTGATGGGGCCGAACTACGCCGATCCCAAAGGCTATGCGGAGATCGTCAGACAGATCACGGCGTTCGAGGCCGAGGGCGTGAAGCGCATCGGAATGGGCAAGGAATAGACGCCCCGGATGGGAGGTCTTTCGCGCCCCAACGCGATGGACTTTCTCCGTCAGAGGCGGCACGCTCACGGAGGCTCGCGGGCCGTTTCCTCACCATATCGGGCGAAGGCCCGCCACAAGCCTCAACGCGAATGATCAAGGGAGATCGAAGCCCAATGCGTTCACTCAAAGCCGTAGCAGTGGCGATGGCAGCCGCCGCCTTCGCCTGCACGACTGTTTCAACTGTCGTCGCCCAGTCTTTCCCGACCAAACCTGTCACTCTGATCGTGCCGTGGCCGGCCGGTGGCTCCACCGATATCGTCATGCGGGCGATGGCGGATGCGGCGGGCAAGGATCTCGGCCAGCCGGTGGTCGTCGAGAACAAGGCCGGTGCCTCGGGCACGCTGGGCCCGGCGACGCTCCGGACCGCCAAGCCCGACGGCTACACCATCGCGCAGATGCCGATCACGATGTTCCGGCTGCCGCTGATGAAGGACAAGAAGGTGTCCTGGGATCCGGCGACGGACTTCACCTACATCGCGCACCTGTCGGGCTACACGTTCGGCATCACGACGAAAGCCGACGGACCGTTCAAGACGTGGGCCGACGTCGTCAAGTTCGCCAAGGAGAACCCCGGCAAGGTGACGTATGCGTCGCCGGGTGCGGGCACCTCGCTGCATCTCGGCATGGCGCGCATCGCGTCGCTCGCCGGCATCGAGCTGACGCACGTGCCATTCAAGGGCGGCGCCGAAACCAATGCCGCCGTGCTCGGTGGCCACACCATGCTGCAGGCCGATTCCACGGGCTGGAAATCGCTCGTCGACAGCGGCCAGCTGCGTCTCCTCGCGTTGTGGACCGAGAAGCGCTCGACCCATTGGCCCGACGTGCCGACGCTCAGAGACCTCGGTATCGACCTCGTCTTCGACAGCCCCTGGGGCATCGCCGGTCCGAAGGGCATGGATCCGGCGGTCGTCAAGCGTCTCGACCAGGCGTTCAAGAAGTCGCTCGACGATCCGAAGGTCAAGGAGATGCTCAACAACTTCGTCTTCCCGGCGCGCTATGCCGACCAGGAGGGCTATCTCAAGATCATCAAGGAAACGACGGCCGTCGAGAAGGCCATTCTAAAGAGCCTTGGAATGGCGGACTGACGTGAGGCGCAAAGCCAGCGGAGGAGATTGGAAATGACAGTGTGGCGTATTCCGGGATTCCTGACTGGCGCGGCCCTCGCCGCAGTGACGATGTTCGCCGCGAGCACCTCATCGGTGCTCGCGGACACATTCCCCTCGAAGCCGATCACGCTCATCGTGCCGTGGAACGCCGGCGGCTCGACAGATATCTATTTCCGCGCCCTCGCGGAGGTCGCGTCGAAGGAACTCGGCCAACCCGTCGTCGTGGAGAACCGGACCGGCGGAACCGGCACGCTCGGACCCGTCAACATGGCGCGGGCTGCGAAGCCCGACGGTTACACCCTGGCGCAGATCCCGGTCACGGTAATGCGGCTGCCGCTGATGTCCGCCCGGAACTGGGATGCGCTGTCCGACTTCACCTACGTCATCCATCTGACGGGCTACACCTTCGGCGTCACGACCAAGGCCGACAGCAAGTTCAAGAGCTGGAAAGACGTCGTCGACTTCGCGAAGGCCAACCCCGGCAAGGTTACCTACGCGACCACCGGACCCGGCGGTTCGCTGCACATCGGCATGGAGCAGATTGCCGGCAAGGACGGCATCAAGCTCACCATGGTGCCGTTCAAGGGCGGCGCAGAGACGAATGCGGCGGTGCTCGGCGGGCATGTGGATCTGCAGGCGGATTCCACCGTGTGGGGGCCGCTCGTCGACTCGGGCGACCTGCGCCTTCTGAACGTGTGGACCGCGGAGCGCAACAAGCGCTGGCCGACCGTTCCGACGCTGAAGGAACTCGGCTATCCGTTCGTGTTCGACAGCCCGTTCGGCATAGCGGGACCGAAGGGCATGGACCCGGCGGTCGTCGAGAAACTGCACAAGGCGTTCAAGGTTGCGCTCGCCGATGCCAAGGTGAAGGAGATCATGGACAAATACGATTTCACCGAGCGCTACATGGGGCCGGCCGACTATGCGGCGTTCGTGAAAGAGGTCGTGGCCTCCGAAAAGGCGGCACTCGAGAAGCTTGGTCTCGCCAAGAAGGAGTAGGACGCAGCCTTCGATCGGACGTGCGCGCAACGCTCCGGCACAGGGGCCGGCGCGTCCCGGGAGGAACCAGCCATGTCGCGTCGTCGTGATGGCATGGGGGCGCGGCCGCCGTGCTCGCCGTGCGCCTCCCGGCTGGGAGGCCCGAAAACCCTGTCGATCCAAACACGGCACGATCATGTGGACCGATACATGGGATCGGCAGATCATACGAGGTTCGTCGCGGAGCAGGTGGCCGAGTAGAATGTTCAGGTCGGCACGCTCGGGCTCGCGGCCAAAAACTAAAGTTCGAGGGAAGGGAACAGGGTGTCGATGGAGAACCACACCAAGGGGCTCGGCAATGCCGAGTTGTGGGGAGGACTGGCCTGGCTCGCGTTCGGGCTGTTCGTGACGTGGCAGGGCTGGACGCAGGGCCTCGGCACGCTGCAGGAGCCCGGGTCCGGCTTCGCCGTGTTCTGGACGGGCGTCATCGCGACGGGCCTTGCGGCGACCATCGTCGTCGGTGCGCTCGCCGCGGGCGGGCCCTCGCTCGCGTCGCTGTGGCACGATACCCGCTGGCAGAAGGTCCTCCTGGTGATGGGGCTTCTCCTCGTGTTCGGATTCTTCTTCGAGCAGATCGGGTTCATTCCGTCGTCGCTGGTTCTCCTTCTCGTCCTGATGCGGTTCATCGATCCTGTGCCGTGGTGGCAGGCGATCACGGTCTCGTTCGGAGCGGTGATCGGCATGTGGCTGCTGCTTTCCAAATTCCTGAGGATCCAGATGCCGGCCGGGCTTCTCGCGCCGTGGCTCGGGTGAGGGCGCCGACATGGATGTGATCTCCAGCCTCGCGCACGGCTTCGCCGTGGCGCTGCAGCCCTACAACCTGCTCGCGTGTTTCGCTGGCGTGTTCGTCGGGACATTGATCGGCGTGCTGCCGGGGATCGGCCCGGTGACGGCCATGGCGCTGCTGCTCCCGATCACGCTCTCGGCACCACCGGAAGCCGGCATCATCATGATGGCCGGCATCTACTACGGCTCGATGTACGGCGGCTCCACCACCTCGATCCTCGTCAACATTCCGGGCGAGGCCGCCTCGGTCGTCACCTGCCTCGACGGTCACGAAATGGCGAAGCAGGGCCGGGCCGGGCCCGCACTCGGTATTGCGGCGCTCGGCTCGTTCTTCGCGGGTACGGTGGCGATCATCGCCTTGATGCTCGTCGCGCCGACGCTGGCGCGCTGGGCGCTGAAGTTCGGGCCGGCCGAATATTTCAGCCTGATGGTGCTCGGGCTGACGCTGCTCGCCTTCCTGACGCATGGATCGATGGCCAAGGCCTTGCTCATGGCCTGCGTCGGTCTGGTGCTGGGGCTCGTCGGGACGGACGCCATCACGGCCGAGGAACGGCTGACGTTCGGGCGGCTCGAACTGCTCGACGGGCTCGGTATCGTGCCCGTCGTCATGGGGCTCTTCGGCGTGGCCGAAATCCTCGCGAACCTCGAGCGGCGCATCAGCCGGGAGGTGATCAAGGCCCAGATCGGAAGCCTGTGGCCGACGCGTGCGGACTGGCAGGCGAGCAAAGGTCCCATGCTGCGCGGGACCATCCTCGGGTTCTTCGTCGGCACGCTGCCGGGCGGCGGCGCCGTCATCTCGTCGTTCGCTTCCTATGCGCTCGAGAAGCGGCTCGCGAAGGATCCGAGCCGGTTCGGCAAGGGCGCCATCGAGGGGGTGGCCGGTCCGGAGGCCGCCAACAACGCCGCGGCGGGCGGCGCGTTCATTCCGCTGCTGACGCTCGGCATTCCGCCGAACGTCATTCTGGCGTTGCTGCTCGGCGCGTTCATCATCCACGGATTGCAGCCGGGGCCGCTCCTGATGATCCAGAACCCCGGCGTGTTCTGGGGAATCGTGGCCTCGATGTACATCGGCAACATCATGCTGCTGGTGCTCAACATGCCGCTGATCGGGATGTGGGTGCAGGTGCTGAAAGTGCCCTATCCGATCCTGTTCCCGCTCATCCTGATGTTCTGCATCATCGGCGTATTTTCCTCGAATGCCGCCGTGTTCGACGTCTTCGTCATGGTGATGTTCGGGGCCATCGGCTACCTGATGCGCAAGTTCGGCTACGAGCCGGCGCCGCTGGTGCTTGCGTTCGTGCTCGGGCCTTTGCTCGAGAACAACCTTCGGAAAGCACTCATTCTGTCACGCGGTGATTTCTGGACGTTCGTCGAGCGGCCGATCTCGGGGACCTGCCTTGCGATTGCGGCGTTGATGCTGATCATTCCGCTGCTGCCGTCGCTCGCCCGAAAGCGGCAGGCGATCGCGCTCGATCAGGAATAAGGCGCACCGGGTAGTCGCGGCGCGGCGACTACCCGGGGCAATTGCACTTCCGACGAGACTGGACTTCAATGGTCGCTTGCGCGGCAACCAATCGTGTGGCTCTGGCCGACGTCATATTCGCAGGAGACAGGCATGGACTTGCGTTTCAGCCCGGAAGAACTCGCGTTCAGGGACGAGGTGCGGACGTTCTTCCGGACGGAAGTGCCACTCTCCATCCGGCGCAAGGTGATCGAGGGGCGGGAGCTGACGCGGGAGGACATCGTCACGTCCCACAAGACGCTCTACAAGCGCGGCTGGGCCACGCCCGGCTGGGCCAAGGAGTGGGGCGGTACGGGTTGGTCGCCGATCCAGTTCTACATGTTCGGCGAGGAGATGCAGCTCAACGGCGTTCCGGCGCCGGTCGGCTTCAACGTCACCATGCACGGGCCGGTGCTGATCCAGTTCGGCACCGAGGCACAGAAGAAGCACCATCTGCCACGCATCGCCGCCTGCGACGACTTCTGGTGCCAGGGCTTCTCCGAGCCGGGCTCGGGCTCCGATCTTGCTTCGCTCAAGACCACCGCCGTCCGGCAGGGCGACCATTACATCGTCAACGGCCAGAAGATCTGGACCACGCTCGCGCAGTACGCCGACTGGATCTTCTGCCTCGTGCGCACGGACCCGAACGCGCCCAAGAAGCAGCTCGGCATCTCCTACCTCATGATCGACATGAAGACGCCCGGCATATCGCACCGGCCGATCGTCACCATGGACGGCACGCGCGAGATCAACGAGGTGTTCTTCGACAACGTGAAGGTTCCGGTCGAGAACCTCGTCGGCGAGGAGGGCAAGGGCTGGGACTGCGCCAAGTATCTGCTCGGCAACGAGCGAACGGGCATCGCCCGCGTCGGCACTTCGAAGATGCGCGTCGCGCGGATCAAGGAACTCGCCCGCATCGTGCCCTCCGGGGCGGGCTCGCTGATGGACGACCCGCAGTTCGCCGAGAAGGTGGCCATGGTCGAGGTCGAGCTGAAGGCGCTGGAGATGACGCAGCTGCGCATCATCTCGGACGACCGGAAGTCCGGCCGCGGCGGCAAGCCCAATCCGGCCTCGTCGATCCTCAAGATCAAGGGCTCGGAACTGCAGCAGGCGACGACCGAGCTCCTGATGGAGATCGCGGGGCCGCTGGCACTTCCCTACGTGCGGCAGGACGCGGACGAGCCCGGCCACAACGAAGGCGAGGTCGGTGTCGACTGGGCGCTGCCGACGGCACCGCAGTATTTCAACAATCGCAAGGTCTCGATCTACGGCGGCACCAACGAGATCCAGCACAACATCATCGCCAAGGCGGTGCTGGGGTTCTGAGACACGACGCGGCGGCCCTTCATGTCGTCTCCCGGCTCGCTCTGCACGCGCGGCTAGGGAGAGGGCCAGGATGGGGGCCGTCGCGCGCACCGAGCTTGAAGCCGCCCCTCACCCCGACCCTCTCCCCACACAAGTGCAGTGTGCGGGGAGAGGGAGAAGTGGATGCCTCCCATGGATCTCGAACTCACTGACGAACAGCGCCTGCTCAAAGACAGCGTCGATGGCCTCCTGGCGCGCCGCTATCCGGATGTCGTCAAGACGCGCGTCGAGATGATGAAGGAGCCGGGCGGGTATTCCGCTGCCGGGTGGAAGGAGTGGGCGGACCAGGGCCTGCTCGCCATCCCGTTCAGCGAGGACGACGGCGGGCTCGACCAAGGCTCGGTCGAGATGATGATCGTCGGCGAGGCGATCGGGCGGACGCTCGCGCTCGAGCCTTATCTCGCGACGGTGGTGCTCGGCGGGGGCGCGCTGCGCCACGCCGGCAGTGCCGCCCAGAGGCAAGCGCTCGTGCCGGCCATCGCCGACGGCAGCCTGACGCTGGCGCTGGCGCACCAGGAGAAGCAGTCGCGGTTCGATCTCTTCGATGTCGGCGTGACGGCGAAGCCCGACGGCGCCGGCGGGTTCGTGATCGAGGGCGAGAAGATGGTCGTCCTCAACGGCGACAGTGCCGACAAGCTGATCGTCTCGGCGCGGGTTTCGGGTGACCGGCGCGCCAAGGACGGCATCGGGCTCTTCCTGGTCGACGGCAAGGCTGCCGGCGTTTCGCGGCGCGGATATCCGACGCAGGACGGCCGGCGCGCGGCCGACATTTCGTTCTCGAGCGTCAAGGTCGGCAAGGACGGCATCCTCGGCGAGTCGGGCCAGGGTCTCGCCGCGCTCGAGCGGACCGTCGACGAGGCGATCGCGTTCCTCGCGGCGGAAGCCGTGGGCGCGATGGACGTGCTGCACGAGACGACGCTCGACTATCTCAAAACGCGGAAGCAGTTCGGCGTCGCCATCGGTTCGTTCCAGGTGCTCCAGCATCGTTCCGTCGACATGTTCACGGCGCTCGAGCAATCGAAGAGCATCCTCATCTACGGGACGATGATGGCGGGCGAAGACGACGCGCTCGGACGGCGCAAGGCCATGCACGCCGTGAAAGTGCAAGTCGGCAAGGCCGGCCGGCACATCGGGCAGGATGCGGTGCAGTTGCACGGCGGCATCGGCATGACGGCGGAGTACAAGGTCAGCCACTACTTCAAGCGGCTGACGATGATCGATCTCGCGTTCGGGAACGCCGACCATCATCTCAGGGAACTGGCCCGCCTCGGCGGTCTGATCGAAGCGTCGAAACCGGCCGCGTGAAACGGCCGGGTCATAATCATCCAACAGGGAGCGCTACATGCTCGGAATTCTCGTTCGTCACGGCCTCGCGGGGCTCGCGATCGCGGCGGTCAGCTTGCCGGCGGCGGCGCAAACGGCCAAGCGCGGCGGCACGCTCACCTATGCCGTGACAGCGGAAGCGCCGACGTTCGATTGTCATGCCACCACCACCTACGCCGCCATTCACGTGCTGGCGCCGCACTACTCGCTGCTGGTCAAGATCGACCAGCACAACTATCCGAAGGTCGCGCCGGATCTCGCGGAAAGCTGGACCGTCTCGCCGGATGGTCTCGTCTATACGTTCAAGATCCGGTCCGGGGTCGTGTTCCACGATGGCGCACCGCTCACCTCGGCCGACATCAAGGCGAGCCTCGATCGCATCCGGAAGCCGCCGGAGGGCGTCGTCTCCGTGCGCAAGGCGGCGTTCGAAGATATTGCCGACATCGCGGCGCCTGATCCGCAGACCATCGTCATCACGCTGAAAGCGGCCGATGCGGCGTTCCTCGATCTCCTGGCGCTGCCATTCAACTGCATCTACCGGGCCGAAAAGCTCGCGGCCGATCCCCAGTTTCCGGCCAAGACCATTCTCGGCACAGGACCCTTCGTCGCCACCGAGCACGTGGCCGGCGCCCACTTCATCGGCAAGCGGTTCGACAAGTATTTCGAGCCAGGCAAGCCGTATCTCGATGGCTTCAAAGCCCTGATCATGAAGGCCGCAGGGCTCGGGCCGGCCTTCCAGGGCGGACAGATCCAGGCCGAGTTCCGCTCCATCACGCCGGCCGAGCGCGAGCGCCTGAAGACGGCGCTCGGCGACAAGCTCGTGACGCAGGAAAGCCCGTGGCTCTGCAAGGTCGAGATGATGTTCAACACCGAGAAAAAGCCCTTCGATGATCCCAGGGTGCGGCAGGCGCTGAGCATGGCGCTCGATCGGTGGGGCGGCTCAGAGGCAATGGCGAAGATCTCGATCCTGAGGGCCGTCGGTGGACCGATCCGACCCGGTAACGCCTATGCACTGCCCGACGATGAACTCGCCAAGCTGCCGGGCTATCGTCGCGACGCGAACGCGGAACGGGAGGCTGCGAAGAAGCTCCTCGCGGAGGCAGGGGTCCCTGCGCTCAAGTTCAAGCTGACGAACCGGAACGTCAGCCAGCCCTTCACGCCGGCCGGCGTCTACGTGGTCGACCAGCTGCGGCGCATCGGCGTCACGGCCGAGCACGTGCAGATGGACGTCAGCCAGCAGAAGAAGTCGATCGCGGCGGGCGATTACGAGGTGGCGCTCGACGGCTTCTGCGGCGACAACGAGGATCCGCGGCCGATGCTGCTCGCCTACCTCTCGAAGAGCCGCAGCCCCCGCAACATGTCGCGTAACGAGGCGCCCGACGTCGATGGCCTCTACGACAAGATGAAGGCAGCGACCACGGACGCCGACCGGATCGCGCAAGCGCACGACGTCCAGCGCGCGATCCTCAGCGGCTCCTACAGCGTGCCGCTCCTCTGGTACAACCGTATCGTCGCGCATTCCTCCGCGTTGAAGAACTGGACGATCACGCCCAGCCATTTCGTCGGCCAGAACCTCGCCGACGTCTGGCTGGATCAATAGGGCTCAGCGTACCGCGGCGGCCGAGCGGCTGCCGCGGTGCTCCTCAGCCGGCCGAGCCGGCGGGTATTTTCTCGAGCAATCGCTCGATCTCCTTCTCGAACTCGCCGCGGCCCATGGGCACGCCGTTCAAGCGGCCGACCTCGCGGCCCATCGTGTCCACGAGAACGAACGTCGGCGTCGTGGTGACGCGACTCGACAGCCGGTAGCCGGACTGGCGCTGGGCCGAGATATCGACGTAGCGGAGCGGCGCCTTCGCGTCGGTGGCCGAGAGCTCGTAGCGGGGCGCGACCGAGGACCGGAACCGCTTGCACCAGCTGCAACTCTCGCTCTCGAAGACGATCACGTTCGGCCGCGTCGAGCGGGGGGCTTCCACCTCCGGCTCGTCGCTGACGGGCGTCGAGGGCGTCAGCAGCAAGAACGTGGCTGACAGCATGGCGAACAGCACGACGAGGGCTGCCGCCAGCGGCATGATCCAGGTCGGGGCCTCCACGTCCTCGTCGATCTGCTGCATCGGTCGCCTCATTCCCGCGCCGCCGTGGCGATGAGCCCAGCAGCCTGGCAGACATGGCTCGCGAACGGACTAATGCCGCGACAGCGTGTCCGATCACGGCTAACAGGCGCTAAACGGGCGTGCCGGGACGCTACGCGCGGCGCAGCACGACGACAGCTGCGGCCGTCATCAAACCGCACGCAATGGCGAGGCGCAGCGACGGTTCGGCGAGGCCCAGGGCCACCAGCATCAACGTGGAGATCACGGGGGAGGCATAGGCGAGCACGCCGAGGACGGCGATGCGGCCCTGTTTCATGCCGATGTCCCAGAGCATGAACGCCGCGCCGACGGGGCCGATGCCGAGCAGCGACAGGGCGAACCAGGCGCGAGGGCTCGGTGCCACCCAGGTCTCAGGCGAGCGCCAGCCCCGCCGTGACGAGGCAGGGGAGGGCGAGGCTCTCGCTCGGGGTCGCGGCAACCAGCCGGGAGAGGACCGAATAGCTCGCCCAGACGAAGGCGCAGGCGAGCGCAAGGGCCAGGCCGAGCGTGCGCCCGCCGCCGGAGGCGATGCTGCCCGCGTCGGCGCCCGTGACCAGGATCGCCGCGGCGGCAAGGCCCAGCAGGGCGCCGCCGACATGGTGGAGGCCGAGCCGTCCGCCGGGAAGGAGCCCCGAGAACAGGACGGTCAGCAGCGCCCACAGCGAGGCGACGAGGTTGGCTTCGGCGGGCGGCGCCAGCCGGAGCGCCGCGAAGTAGAGCGCGTGGTAGGCAAAGAGGCCGTAGATCGCGAGCGCGAACGCGGCCGGTGGCGGCAGCAGCGCTGCGGCGCGGCCCCGCGCCAGCGCGATCGCGAGCAGGAGGAGACCGCCGACGGCGAAGGTGATGGCCGTCGTCTGGAACGGAGGAATGGCCGGGCCTTTCAGGGCGGTCAGCGTCGCGAGCGTGCTCCAGAGCAGGATCGCGGCAAAGCCGAGCAGGGTCGCAAGTCCGGCGGGCGTTGCTGCTGGCCCGTGACTCATCGCAGCGATCGCTTCCGCCGGCTCGTTCGTCTCGTTCGAGTTCGGTTCGCGGGTCACGCCGCCACCCCTTCCAGAGAATCGACAGGCAGCCTGCATTGATTGCGGGCAGCCGCGCCGCGGACGTATACGGCGGTAGCTAGCTTTGCTAGCTTCGTGTGCGATCGCGTGGCACGCATTCTCGATGCGGGCGCGTGCGGACGGGTGCCGGACGAGCGACGGGCGAGGGCATGGAATATTTCGTACAGCAGCTCATCAACGGGCTGACGCTCGGCTCCATCTATGGCCTCATCGCCATCGGCTACACGATGGTCTACGGCATCATCGGCATGATCAACTTCGCGCATGGCGACGTGTTCATGGTCGGGTCGTTCATCGGCCTCCTCCTCTTTCTCATGATCGGGCTGACGGCTGCGACGCCGCTCGTCGTCATCATCCTGGCGCTGATCGGCGTGCTCATCGTCGCCATGGCGCTGACGGCGGTCTGGGGGTGGACCATCGAGCGGCTCGCCTACCGGCCGTTGCGCGGCTCGTTCCGGCTCGCGCCGCTGATCACGGCGATCGGCATGTCGATCGTGCTCACCAACCTCGTGCAGATCGCGCAGGGGGCCCGGGTCAAGAACCTGCCACCCGATATCAAGGACCGGCTCGCCGGCGGCTTCACGGTGCTGCGGGGCGCGGACGGGTTCGATGCCGTCGTCTCCTACCGCCAACTCGTCATCGTCGGCGTCACCGTCACACTGATGGCGTTCTTCACGTGGCTCATCACGAGTACCTCGCTCGGGCGGGCGCAGCGCGCCTGCGAGCAGGACCGCACCATGGCGGCGCTGACCGGCGTCGACGTCGACCGCACCATCTCGATCACATTCGTCATCGGCGCCGCGCTGGCGGCGGTCGCGGGCGTGATGTTCCTCGTCTATTACGGGGCCATCGACTTCTACATCGGCTTCGTCGCCGGCATCAAAGCGTTCACGGCGGCGGTGCTCGGCGGCATCGGCTCGCTGCCGGGCGCCATGCTCGGCGGCTTGCTCATCGGGCTGATCGAGGTGTTCTGGGCGGGCTATGTCGGCTCGGAATACAAGGACGTTGCGGCCTTCTCCATCCTCGCGCTCGTGCTCATCTTCCGGCCCGAGGGTCTCCTCGGCCGGCCCGAGATCGAGAAGGTCTGAGGCCCATGGCGAAAGCAGCTACGGCGACGATGCAGGCCGGCGACAGCGAACCGACCAGTCTCGGCGCGGCGCTCGCCGATGCGGCGACGGCGGCGGTGATCGCATTGCTTCTGGCGATGCCGATCCTCGCCTACCGGTCGGTCGAGCAGGCCGTCTCCCTCGGGATGGAAGCGCGGTGGGGTGCGATCGCCATCGGCGTCGCCGCCGTTTTCGCGGGGCGGCTCGCGATCAATCTTCTCGGGCCGCGGTTGTCCGGACCCGTCGGGGAGCTGTTTGCAGCGCTGAAGAGCGCGATCGTCCGAGTGTTCCACGCCATCGGCGGCTGGCGGACCGTGCTTGGCATGCTGCTGATGCTGGCGATGGCGGCCAGTGGCGCCGGCAAGCTCTCTACGCCGCGCTGGTTCGATCTCCTGCTCATCGTGCCGCTGGCGATCGGCGTGTGGCGGCGGTCGCCGGCATGGCTGTTCCTGGGATTGGCGCTGTTCTTTCCGTTCGCGCCCGGCGCTTCGCGTTACTGGATCGAGAACTTCGGCATTCTGGTTCTCATCTACGTGATGCTCGGCTGGGGGCTCAACGTGGTGGTCGGGCTCGCCGGGCTCCTTGATCTCGGCTACGTCGCCTTCTACGCTGTCGGGGCCTATTCCTATGCGCTGCTGGCGCAGACGTTCGGGCTCTCGTTCTGGATCTGCCTGCCGCTGGCGGGCATTCTCGCAGCGCTCTGGGGTGTGCTGCTCGGGTTTCCCGTGCTGCGGCTCAGGGGCGATTATCTCGCCATCGTGACGCTGGCGTTCGGTGAGATCATCCGCGTGGTGCTGATCAACTGGCAGAGCCTGACCGGTGGTCCCAATGGCATCTCCGGCATTCCGCGCCCGACGCTGTTTGGCCTCGAGTTCAAGGCCGACGGCGGCTTCGCCGACTACTTCGGGCTCGAGCACACGTCGCTGCACCGGATCATCTTCCTCTACTACATCATCCTGGTGCTGGCGCTGGTCACCAACTGGGTCACCGTCAGACTTCGGCGGCTTCCGGTCGGGCGCGCCTGGGAGGCGATGCGGGAGGACGAGATCGCGTGCCGCTCGCTCGGCATCAACATCACGAACACCAAGCTCACCGCGTTCTCCATCGGCGCCATGTTCGGTGGGTTCGCGGGCGCGTTCTTCGCGACCAAGCAGGGGTTCATCTCGCCGGAATCGTTCACGTTCTGGGAGTCGGCCATCATCCTCGCCATCGTCGTGCTCGGTGGCATGGGGAGCCAGGTCGGCGTCGCCGTCGCGGCCCTCGTCATGATCGGAGGGACGGAGCTCTTCCGGGAACTCGAGATCTACCGCATGCTCGTCTTCGGCGTGGCGATGGTGGCGGTGATGGTCTGGCGGCCGCGCGGCGTCGTGTCTGGACGGGTGCCGACCATCGCGCTCAAGGAGACGCGGCGCATCGGCGGCGATCTCGTGAAGGAGGGGCACGGATGACGGCGGGTTCGCGTCCGATCCTTGAGGTCGACGGTCTCGGCATGCGGTTCGGCGGCCTCGTCGCCGTCGACGGGCTGGCGTTCTCGGCGCAGCGCGGCCAGATCACGGCGCTGATCGGCCCCAACGGCGCCGGCAAGACGACCGTCTTCAATTGCGTCACGGGCTTTTATCGGCCGACCTCGGGACGGATCACCGTGCAGCACGACGACGGGCGATCGTTTGCGCTCCAGTCCATGCCGGGGCATCGCATCTGCCATCAGGCGAAGGTTGCCCGCACGTTCCAGAACATACGGCTCTTCGCGGGCATGAGCCTCCTCGAGAACCTGCTGGTCGCGCAGCACAACAAGCTGATGCGGGCGTCGCTGTTCACGGTCGGTGGATTGATCGGGCTTCCCGGTTTCGCCGCGGCCGAGCGGGCGGCGGTCGAGATCGCGAAGCACTGGCTCGAGCGGGTCGGGCTCGTCGATCGGGCGGACGATGCGGCTGGTGACCTTCCCTACGGCGACCAGCGCCGGCTCGAGATCGCGCGCGCCATGTGTACGGGGCCGGCGCTCCTATGCCTCGACGAACCGGCCGCCGGCCTCAATCCGCGCGAGAGCCGGGAATTGAACCAGCTTCTCCTGTCGATGCGGGGCGAGAACGGACTCTCGATCCTGCTCATCGAGCACGACATGGGTGTCGTCATGGAGATCTCGGACCACATCGTGGTGCTCGACTACGGCAAGAAGATCGCCGAGGGGACGCCGGCCCAAATCCGCAACGACCCGGCCGTCATCGCCGCCTATCTCGGGGTCGAGGACGAGGAAACCGCGATCGCCGTCACGACGGGGGCGCGCCCATGACGCGGCCGCTGCTCAGCCTTCGCGGCGTCGAGACGTTCTATGGCAAGGTGCAGGCGCTGAGAGGCGTCGACCTCGACGTGCGCGCCGGCGAGATCGCGACCATCATCGGCGCCAACGGGGCCGGCAAGACCACGCTCATGATGACGATCTGCGGCACGCCGCGCGCACGGCACGGCCAGATCGAGTTCGACGGGCAGGACATCACGCGGCTCGCCACCCACCGGATCATGCATCTCCGGATTGCGCACTCGCCCGAGGGGCGGCGCATCTTCCCGCGCATGACGGTGCTCGAGAACCTGCAGATGGGAGCGCTGCTCAATCCCGAGCGCGACCAGACCTTCGACAGCGACCTGAAGCGGGCGTTCGAGCTGTTCCCGATCCTCGAGCGGCGGCAGGGCCAGCGCGGCGGCACGCTTTCGGGCGGCGAGCAGCAGATGTTGGCGATCGCGCGGGCGCTGATGGGGCGGCCGAAGCTGCTCCTACTCGACGAGCCGTCGCTCGGCCTCGCGCCGCTCATCGTGCGCCAGATCTTCGAGGTGATCCGGGAGCTGAATGCGCGCGAGGGGCTCACCGTGTTTCTGGTCGAGCAGAACGCCTATCACGCGCTCCGCCTCGCGCATCGCGGCTACGTCATGGTCAATGGCAAGATCACGCTTTCAGGCACCGGCGCGGAACTGCTCGCGCGGGAGGAAATCCGCGCCGCCTACCTCGAGGGCGGGCGACACTGAGACGGCGCTCCGCACGGCGTGCATGCGAGTTGCCGGCAAGTCGGGCAAACACGGGCGATATTGCCTCCCGAACGCCGCGATTGTTGTGCTATTCGTGATCCATCAGCAGGTCCGGCGGCGCCGGATGCTGGGCTCGACACATCGAGGTGTACACCCATGAAGCGACTTCTGGCACTGACCACGCTCGCGGCCGGCCTGGCCGCTCCCGCCTTAGCGCAAGAAATCCCCATCGCCACCATCGGTCCCATGACCGGCCAGTACGCCTCGTTCGGCGCACAGATGAAGGCCGGCGCGGAGATGGCCGTGAAGGACATCAACGCGGCCGGCGGCGTCACCGTCGACGGCAAGAAGATGCCGCTCAAGCTGACCGTCGGCGACGATGCGTGCGACCCGAAGCAGGCGGTCGCGGTCGCCACCAAGGTGGCGGGCGAGAAGGTGAAGCTCGTCGCCGGGCATTTCTGCTCGGGTTCGTCCATTCCTGCGTCGAAGGTCTATGCCGAGGAAGGCGTCGTGCAGATCTCGCCGGCCTCGACCAACCCGAAGCTGACGGACGATCGGGCCGGGCCCAACGTGTTCCGCGTCTGCGGCCGTGACGACCAGCAGGGCTCGGTGGCGGGCCAGTACCTCGCGACGAAGTTCAAGGACAAGAAGATCGCCATCGTCCACGACAAGTCGGCCTACGGCAAAGGCCTCGCCGACGAGACGCAGAAGGCCATGAACGCCGCCGGCAAGAAGGAAGAACTCTACGAGGCCTATACGGCCGGCGAGAAGGACTACACGGCGCTCGTCACGAAGCTGAAGCAGGCCGGGATCGACGTGCTCTATGTCGGCGGGTACCACACCGAGGCCGGCCTCATCGTGCGCCAGATGCGCGATCAGGGCATGAAGACGATCCTCGTCTCGGGCGACGCGCTCGTGACGCAGGAATACTGGCAGATCACCGGCAACGCCGGCGAGGGTACGCTGATGACGTTCTCGCCCGATCCGCGCAAGAACCCGGCAGCCTCCGGCCTCGTCGAGCGGTTCCGCGCCGCCAAGATCGAGCCCGAAGGCTACGTGCTCTACACCTACGCCGCGATCCAGGCCTGGAAGCAGGCCGTGGAAAAGGCCAACTCGCTCGACAACAAGAAGGTCATCGAGCAGCTCAACGCGCTCGAGTTCGACACCGTGCTCGGCAAGTTCAAGTTCAACGGCAAGGGCGATCCGACGCTGCCGCCGTATACGTTCTACGAGTGGAAGGGCGGGCAGTACGCCCAGCTCTGAGCCAGCGTACGGTCGGAACAGACGTCAACGATCAGACGAGGCCTGTGCAGCGAGCGCTGCGCAGGCCTCAGTCTTTTCCCGGTATGGCCGACGTCAGAACCGTGGCCGGGTCGGCAGGTCGATCGGCACATACTCGACGGAGCTACTCTGCACCGGCTGCGGATAGAGCTTCATCAGGTCCAGCATCTCGGCCGGCATGCCGGTGCGGACGGGCAAGCCCAGTGCCTTCGCTTCCTCGGCCGTCAGGGCGTAGTCGTGGGTCCACTGGCCGCCGGCCAGCTTCTCGGCCAGCGCCTCGGCCTTGGACAGCTCCATCTGCGGCGTCAGCAGTTCCACGGCCCCCTTCTTCACCTGCGCCAGGGCCTTCTCGCTCACGTCCGCCAGCACGATCGTCAGGTCGAACACCGAAGCGATCGGCTTCACTTTCGGGACCCGCGCGATGCTGGCTGCCGGAAGGCCAAAAATCTGCGGATCGATCGGCCCGAGCACCGAAAATTCCCCCATCACGATCTCGTCGGCGGCGAGCGCGATCAGCGTTCCACCCGACATCGCGTAAACCGGCACATAGACGGTCACCCTGGCCGGATGGGCCTCGACGGCGCGCGCGATCTGCATGGCCGCGAGTACGAGGCCGCCAGGCGTGTGCAGGACCAGATCGATCGGCAGGTTCGCCGGCGTCTCCTTGATCGCGGCGATGATCGTCTGGGCGTCCTCGAGGTCGATATGGCGCGACACCGGAAGGCCGAGCAGGCTTCGTTTCTCCTGGCGGTGGATCATGGTGATGACGCGCGAGCCGTGCGCCTGCTCGATCGCCTTGATGGCTCGCAGCCGCTGCAACGTGAAGTAGCGGCCCATCAGAAAAGGCTGCAAGGCGATGACGAGAAAAGCGATCCAGATCAGGCTCGAGAAGTCCGGCATGGCGGGATGTCCGTTCGGCTGCGACCTGAACAACTCTAGCAGGCGCGCAGTCGTTCCCCGTCATGAGGGCCGCGGCATCGTTTACGGCCGGGCGGCGGCTCAGGAGGTCGCGGCTTGCCCGCGGGGCTTGCAGCGTACGTCCAGCACGACCTGACGCGCGCCCGCGTCGTCGATGTGGAGGATCGGTCGTCCCGTTGCGATGGCGCTCTGAAACAGGCTCATGGCCTCGCCGCACTGGCGCCGATCAACCGGGCGTTCGACTATTCCGCCTTTGGCCAGCCAGATCACGAGCGTCAACTCGAGCACGCCACACCCCCAACACCACACACGACGACACGACGGACCTATCCTGACCCATGAGAGTGGCACGGAAACGTTCACAACGCGGCAATGGCGCGGAGCGTGGCCGACCGTCAGTGCCCCATGCAACACGTTGGCGCTTGCGCGGCGGCGTACCGTCAGGCACCTAACGCTGCCAAGGACACCCACAGGGACGCGATTCGACGTGTCTCGTTGCCGACCGAGGCCGACATGCATCTCAACGCCGTGTTGCTTGCGCCGGGATCGCTCAATCACATCGCCAACACGGTGAAAGGGTACGCTCTCGCCGTCGGTGTCGCTTTCGCAATCTGGCTCGCTTGGCAATGGTGGCGGAGCCGGCAGGCGGATACGGCATCCGAGCGCGCCGTACGGGCACGAGAGGCATGGGCCCGGCATCAGACGCTGATGCTGCAGATGCCGGAACTTGCGGAGCCGATGCTCGGTAGTCTATCCAGCCCGATCGAGGTGGCACGATACCGCATTTTCGTAGCGGCGCTGCTTGCGACCGGCGACCAGATCCTGGCGCTGGAGCCGAGCGACCAGTGGCGGGCGACGCTCGGCCGGCATCTGGCGCCGCACGCCTCCTATCTCGCCTCGAACGAGTTCCGGGCCGCGGGGTTCACCGAATGCTCGCCGGCGATGCAGCAGGTGATCGCCACGGTGACCCGGTCGCAGGGGGCATGACCCGCGACGCGGTGTTGATCGTCGTTGCCGGAGGGTTCGCGGGGGGCTTCGTCAACGGACTCTCGGGGTTCGGGCTCGGTCTGACGGCGCTCGGCATCTGGCTCCACGCCGTGCCGCCCGCCATGGCCGCGACGCTCGCCGTCGCCATGTCCGTGCTGTCGCAATTGCAAACGCTGCCGCTCGCATTCAAGAGTTTCGAAGCGGGCAGTACGCTGCGTTTCGTGCTGCCAGGGCTCGTCGCCGTTCCGCTCGGTGTGCTGGCGCTCGCCGTTCTCGAGCCGAGGCCGTTCAAGGTCGTCGTCGGGCTGTTTCTGGTTCTCTATTCCGCCTATGCCCTGACGCGGGGCGTGGCGCGACAGATCTTCAAGCCGGCGCTTCCCTCCGACGTCGCGGTCGGATTCGCGGGCGGGTTCCTCGGGGGCCTCGCGGGGCTGTCCGGGGCGCTGATGGCGCTCTGGACGGATATCCGGGGTGATGCAAAGGATGCGCGGCGGAGCCTCCTCCAGACGTTCAATCTCTCCGTCCTCTCGGTGGCGCTGGTCAGCCATGCCGTGGGCGGGCACATCACCCGCGACACGATGCTGGCGCTCGCCATAGCCGCCCCGGGCACGGTCGCCGGGGCGTGGACCGGTGCCTGGTGCTACAAGCGGCTCGCGGACAACGATTTTCGCCGAATCGTCCTGCTCCTGCTCCTCTTATCGGGCGTGGTTCTGCTCGTCGGCTCGTGAGGCGGAGAGGCACGACCGCGCAGGGGGCAAGGATGGGCTGGCATCGCTCGCGCGGACGATGTAGGAAGCGTGGCGAAAGTGTGGTGTCGCCGATATCGCCTTTCAGCCTCTGCCTCTCCCGGAAGCGCGCCTTCGAGGCCGCCCGGCACCCTGCCGGACACCGCTCTCCCCGGGATCGCGTCGTTCTGAAGGACCATCATGCCGAAGACGCTCATCATCGACGGCCAGACCATCGAGGTCGACGACGGCATCACCCTGCTGCAGGCTTGCGAACAGGCCGGCGTCGAGATCCCCCGCTTCTGTTACCATGAGCGGCTGTCGATCGCCGGCAACTGCCGCATGTGCCTCGTGGAAGTGGTGGGCATGCCGAAGCCGCAGGCCTCCTGTGCGCTCGGCGTCAACGATCTGCCGCCGAACCGCGACGGCACGCCGAAAGTCATCAGCACGCGTTCGCCGATGGTGAAGAAGGCGCGCGAGGGGGTGATGGAGTTCCTGCTGATCAACCATCCGCTCGATTGTCCGATCTGCGATCAGGGCGGCGAGTGCGACCTGCAGGACCAGTCGATGGCCTACGGGGGCGGCGGGACGCGCTACTCCGAGGCGAAGCGCGCGGTCGAGGAAAAGCACCTGGGGCCGCTCATCAAGACGGCCATGAACCGGTGCATCCACTGTACGCGCTGCGTGCGCTTCATGACCGAAGTGGCGGGTGTCGAGGAACTCGGCGCCATCGGGCGCGGCGAGGACATGGAGATCACGACCTACCTCGAGAAGGGGCTCCACTCCGAGATGTCGGCGAATGTCGCCGACCTCTGCCCGGTCGGCGCCCTGACGCATCGGCCCTGGGCGCACAATGCGCGGCCGTGGGAGATGCGCAAGACCGAATCGATCGACGTCATGGACGCGATCGGGTCCGCCATCCGGGTCGACGTGCGCGGGCGTGAGGTGCTCCGCATCCTGCCGCGCGTCAACGACGCGGTGAACGAGGAGTGGATTTCCGACAAGTCCCGGCACGTGGTCGACGGCCTGCGCACGCAGCGCCTCGACCGGCCCTATGTGCGGGTCGACGGACGGCTCCGTCCCGCGACGTGGGACGAGGCGTTCGGGGCCATCGCGGCGCGGGTCGCGTCGGCGGCGCCGGGCCGGATCGGGGCCATCGCGGGTGATCTCGCCGGGGCGGAGGAGATGTTCGCCCTCAAGGATCTTCTCGGGCGGCTCGGAGTGACCAGCCTCGACTGCCGGCAGGACGGCTCGCGCGTCGATCCGGCTGCGGGCCGGGCCGGCTATCTGTTCAATTCCACCATCGAGGGCATCGACCAGGCGGACGCGATCCTACTGGTCGGAACCAATCCGAGGCTCGAAGCGGCCGTGCTGAATGCGCGCATCCGGCGGCGCTGGCGGCAAGGGGGCCTCGTCGTCGGCGCCATCGGCGCGCGCGCGGACATCAACTACGGCGTCGAGTGGATCGGCGACCGGCCGTCGGCGCTGGCCGACGTCGTGTCGGGCAAGCACGTCTTCGCGAAGGTGCTGGCAGCCGCCAAGCGGCCGCTCGTCATCGTCGGCTCGGGGGCACTGGCGCGGGCAGATGGCGCGAGCGTGCTCGGTCTCGCGGCGCAACTCGCATCGCAACTGGCCGAGGGCAAGGACGGCTATAATCCGCTCTCGATCCTGCAGGCGGCGGCATCGCGGGTCGGTGGCCTCGATCTCGGCTTCGTGCCGGGAAAGGGCGGGCGTGACCTCGCCGGGATGCTCGGGGGCGACATGGACGTCGTGTTCCTGCTCGGAGCCGACGAGATCGACATGAAACGCCTCGGCGCCGCGTTCATCGTCTACCAGGGCACGCACGGCGACGCCGGCGCGCACCGCGCCGACGTGATCCTGCCGGGGGCGGCCTACACCGAGAAGAGCGCGACCTACGTCAATACCGAGGGCCGCGTGCAGATGACCCAGAAGGCCGCCTTCCCGCCCGGCGAGGCGAAGGAGGACTGGGCGATCATCCGGGCGCTGTCGGCCAAGCTCGGGCATGCGCTTCCCTACGATACGGTCGGCGCGCTGCGGGCAGCCATGTATGTCGCCGCGCCGCATCTGGCGCGCATCGATGCGACGCCTGCGACGGGAGCGGCTGATCTCGCCGGGATCGCGCGGCTTGCCGGCTCCGTCCTCGATGCGCCCTTCGCGCCGGTGATCGGCGACTTCTACATGACCAACCCGATCGCGCGGGCGTCGGCCGTGATGGCCGAACTCAGCGCGCTCAAGGCGGGCCGGTCCCGCGCCCAGGCAGCAGAGTGACCTCCGGCATGAGCTTTCTCTCCAATTTCTGGACCGAATGGGGCGGCGCCGTTCTCTGGCTGGCGTGGTCGGTGGCGTCCAGCCTGATCCTGCTGGCGCTGCTGCTCATCATCATCGCGTTCCTGCTGCTGATGGACCGCAAGGTGTGGGCCTCGGTGCAGCTCCGCCGCGGGCCGAACGTCGTCGGTCCGTTCGGGCTGTTCCAGTCGTTCGCGGATCTCCTGAAGTTCGTGCTCAAGGAGCCGATCATTCCCGCCGGCGCCGACAAGGGCGTCTTCCTGCTCGCGCCGCTCGTCACGGCCGTGCTGGCGCTCTCGGCGTGGGCCGTCATTCCGGTGTCCGAGGGCAGCTTCTTCGGCCTCGCCGAGGGCAAATGGGTGATTTCCGACCTCAACGTCGGCATTCTCTATGTGCTCGCGATCTCGTCGCTCGGCGTCTACGGCATCATCATGGGCGGGTGGGCGTCGAACTCGAAGTATCCGTTCCTCGGGGCGCTGCGCTCGACGGCGCAGATGGTCTCCTACGAGGTGTCGATCGGCTTCGTCATCGTGACGGTGCTGCTGGTGGTCGGCTCGCTCAACCTGACGACGATTGTCAACGCGCAGAAGACCGGGCTCGGCACGTCGCTCGGCATGCCGGGGTCGATCCTCGACTGGCACTGGCTGGTGCTGTTTCCGATGTTCGTCGTGTTCTTCATCTCGGCGCTGGCGGAGACGAACCGGCCGCCGTTCGACCTGCCGGAAGCCGAGTCTGAACTCGTCGCCGGCTTCATGGTCGAGTACTCCTCGACGCCCTACCTCCTGTTCATGCTCGGCGAGTACGTGGCCATCGTGACCATGTGCGCGATGACGGTGATCCTGTTCCTCGGCGGCTGGCTGCCACCACTCGACGTGGCGCCGTTCAACTGGGTGCCGGGCATCATCTGGTTCATCGCCAAGGTGACGTTCGTGTTCTTCATGTTCGCCATGGTCAAGGCGATGGTGCCGCGCTACCGCTACGATCAGCTCATGCGGCTCGGCTGGAAGGTGTTCCTGCCGCTCTCGCTCGCCATGGTTGTCATCGTGGCGGCGTTCATGCAGTACGGCGGGCTCGTGCGGTAACGGAAGGCAAGACAGATGAGCGTCGCGCAAGGCATCAAGTCGCTGTTCCTGACGGAGTTCGTCTCCGCCTTCTTCCTCACCATGCGCTATTTCTTCGCGCCGAAGAAGACGATCAACTATCCGTTCGAGAAGGGGCCGCTCAGCCCGCGGTTCCGGGGCGAGCATGCGCTCCGGCGCTATCCGAACGGCGAGGAGCGGTGCATCGCGTGCAAGCTCTGCGAGGCGATCTGCCCGGCGCAGGCGATCACCATCGAGGCGGGCCCGCGGCGCAACGACGGCACGCGGCGCACGACGCGCTACGACATCGACATGGTGAAGTGCATCTACTGCGGCCTCTGCCAGGAGGCCTGCCCGGTCGATGCGATCGTCGAGGGGCCGAACTTCGAGTTCGCGACCGAGACGCGGGAAGAACTCTACTACGACAAGGCGCGGCTGCTTGCGAACGGCGACCGCTGGGAGCGTGAGATCGCGAAGAACCTCGAACTCGACGCGAAGTACCGCTAGACGCAGGCCGGAGCGCCCTTGCGGCGCGCGGGCAAAGGCACGGGATACGTGAGGCAATGGCGCTGCAAGCCGTCTTCTTCTACCTCTTTTCGTTCCTGACCGTGGCGTCGGCGGTCATGGTGATCACGGCGCGCAACCCGGTGCACGCGGTGCTCTGGCTGATCCTTGCGTTCTTCAACGCGGCCGGGCTCTTCGTTCTGCTCGGCGCCGAGTTCCTGGCGATGATCCTCGTTGTCGTCTACGTCGGTGCGGTGGCCGTGCTGTTCCTCTTCGTCGTGATGATGCTCGACGTCGACTTCGCAGAGTTGCGGGCGGGGTTCATCAAGAATGCGCCGCTCGGGGCCATGGTCGGCGCGATCCTGCTGATCGAGCTCGTGATGGTCGTCGGCATGCGCTTCGCCGGAACGGCGCAAGTGGTGCGCGGGCCGGCGCCGGCTCCCGTCGCCGGCTCCACGATCAGCAACACCGAGGCGCTCGGCGCCATCCTCTACAGGGAACCGTTCGTGTTCTACCTCGAAATCGCGGGCCTGATCCTGCTTGTCGCCATGATGGGCGCCATCGTTCTGACGCTGCGCCACAAGGACGGCGTCAAGCGGCAGTCGATCTCGGCGCAGAATGCGCGTAACCCGGCGACCGCGATCGAGATCGCGAAGGTGCCGGCGGGCGGCTACACGGTGCCCCCGAAGGCGCCCGAGAAGGTGCGGTCGTGATGGCTGGCTACATTGGTTGGCGTTTCCTCGAGCGTCGGAGCCCCAGCGCATGACCGGGCATCTCAACGGCGGTACGCCCAAGGGCACGGACAACGTCGCGTCACTCGCAGAGGCGCGCCGTCGCGCCGCCGAGCGGGCGAAGGCCGACAAGCGGGAGGCGCGCGATGCCAAGCGCGGCGGCTCGATGTCGGTGCGCGACTGGATCATCGGCGTCGCGTTCGTCGCCATGGCCCTCGGCATGATCTGGCATTGGCTGGCGCCCATGATGGGCGCGACGGGAGTGACGCGATGACCATCGGCCTGCCGCACTACCTGACGGTCGCTGCGTTCCTGTTCACGATCGGGATCTTCGGCATCTTCCTCAACCGGAAGAACGTCATCGTCATCCTGATGTCGATCGAGCTCATGCTGCTCGCGGTGAACATCAACCTCGTCGCGTTCTCGTCGTTCATGGGCGAGCTTTCGGGGCAGATCTTCGCACTGTTCGTCCTGACCGTCGCCGCCGGCGAGGCTGCGATCGGGCTCGCCATCGTCGTCGTCTACTTCCGGAACCGCGGCACCATCGCGGTCGAGGATGCGAGCGTGATGAGAGGGTGAGGATGACAACGAGCGCCCACTGCATCGTCATCCCCGCGCAGGCGGGGATCCACGACGCCGCCCAGATGTCGAATGCGCAGCCGGCCTCGCGCGGCGTTGCCGACCTCGTCCTGACGCACGCCGACGTGGGTGCCCGCCTCCGCGGGCATGACGTCGTTGCGGAGAGCACCGAGCGCCTCAAATGATCTATAAAGCCATTCTCTTCCTGCCGCTGATCGGCGCGCTCATCGCGGGTCTCTTCGGCCGGGCCATCGGTCACCGGGCCGCCGAGATCGTGACGACGGCGCTGCTGGCGATCGCGGCCGTCCTCTCATGGATCGTGTTTTTCGACGTGGGGTTCGGGCACACGACGGCGCGGGTCACGCTGCTGCGTTGGGTGACGTCCGGCAATCTCGACGTATCGTGGGGCATCCGGATCGACACGCTGACGGCTGTGATGCTGGTCGTCGTCAATACCGTGTCGGCGCTCGTTCATCTCTACTCGATCGGCTACATGCACGAGGATCCGAGCCGGTCGCGGTTCTTCGCGTACCTGTCGCTCTTCACGTTCGCGATGCTGATGCTGGTGACGAGCGACAACTTCCTGCAGCTCTTCTTCGGCTGGGAGGGCGTGGGCCTCGCCTCGTATCTGCTGATCGGGTTCTGGTACAAGAAGCCCGAGGCGAACGCGGCGGCGATGAAGGCATTCGTCGTCAACCGCGTCGGCGACTTCGGCTTCGCGCTCGGCATCTTCGGCATCTTTTTCATCTTCCAGACCATCGGCTTCGATCAGGTGTTCGCCGCCGCGCCGGACATGGCCGGGAAGACCTTCAATTTCCTCGGCTATCAGGTCGACATCCTGACCACGCTGTGTCTCCTCCTGTTCCTCGGCGCCATGGGCAAGTCGGCGCAGTTCATGCTCCACACCTGGTTGCCGGACGCCATGGAGGGACCGACGCCGGTCTCCGCGCTCATTCACGCGGCGACGATGGTGACGGCCGGTGTCTTCATGGTGGCGCGCCTGTCTCCGCTCTTCGAGCACGCTCCGACGGCGCTCGAGGTCGTGACGTTCGTCGGCGTGCTGACGGCGTTCTTCGCCGCGACGGTCGGGCTCGTGCAGAACGACATCAAGCGGGTGATCGCCTACTCGACGTGCTCGCAGCTCGGCTACATGTTCGCAGCGTGCGGGCTCGGCGCCTATGCGGCGGGCGTGTTCCATCTCTTCACGCACGCGTTCTTCAAGGCGCTCCTGTTCCTCGGCGCCGGCTCGGTGATCCACGCGATGCACCACGAGCAGGACATGCGGAACATGGGCGGGCTCAAGGCCTACATCCCGACGACGTGGGCGATGATGCTGATCGGCACGCTGGCGCTGACGGGCGTCGGCATCCCAGGGCTCGCGGGCTTCGCCGGCTTCCATTCGAAGGATGCCATCGTCGAGGCGGCCTATGCCGGCCACACCCCCTACAACTATGCCTTCTGGGTGCTGGCGGTCGCGGCCTTCATGACGTCGTTCTACTCATGGCGGCTGATGTTCATGACGTTCCATCAATCGCCGCGATGGAAGGACGGGCATGGGGCCCACGGCCATGACGATCATGGCGCGCACGGCGCGAAGCACGGCCATGACGACAAGCACGGTCACGACGGTCATGGGCATGAACCGCACGAGAGCCCGCTCGTCATGCTGATTCCGCTGTTCGTGCTGGCCATTGGCGCGCTGATCGCGGGCTACTCCTTCAAGGAGTACTTCATCGGCCACGACTACAAGGCGTTCTGGGCCAAGGCGCTCTACGAGGGGCCGAACAACCACATCCTGCACGATCTGCATTCCGTGCCGAAATGGGTGGCGTGGACGCCGACGATCGCCATGCTGTCGGGCCTCGCGCTCTCCTATCTCTACTATGTGCTCGCGCCGGGGCTTCCGGCCGCGACGGCGCGGGCGTTCCGTCCGGTCTATCTGTTCCTCCTCAACAAGTGGTACTTCGACGAACTCTATGACCGGATCTTCGTCCGGCCGGCGATGGCTATCGGACGCTTCCTCTGGAAGGGAGGCGACGGCACCGTGATCGACGGCACCATCGACGGGACGGCCGCCACAGTGGGCAAGGTCACGGATCGCGTCGTGAAGCTGCAGACCGGCTACGTCTACCACTACGCCTTCGCCATGCTGATCGGGCTCGCCGCCATCATCAGCTGGTTCATGCTCGGTCTCGGAGGCGTGAAATGAGCCTCGTCGGTAACAATCTCCTCTCCGTCGTCACGTTTCTGCCGGCCGTCTTCGCGCTCGCCATCGCGACGCTGAACAAGGAGGCGCACGGCAACGCGCGGTGGTTCGCACTCTGGGGCACGCTCGCGACGTTCGGGCTTTCGCTGCTCATCTGGATCAACTTCGATCCGTCCAATCCCGGCTTCCAGTTCGTCGAGGAAGCGGCGTGGCTCGGGCCGATCAAGTACAAGATGGGCGTCGACGGCATCTCGATGCTGTTCGTGATCCTGACCACCTTCCTGATGCCGCTCTGCATCCTGGCGAGCTGGGAGTCGGTCCAGGAGCGCGTCAAGGAATACATGATCGCGTTCCTGCTGCTCGAGACGCTGATGATCGGCGTCTTCTGCGCGCTCGATCTCGTGCTGTTCTATCTGTTCTTCGAGGGCGGCCTCATTCCGATGTTCATCATCATCGGCGTGTGGGGCGGCAAGCGGCGGGTCTACGCGAGCTTCAAGTTCTTCCTCTACACGCTGCTCGGCTCGGTGCTGATGCTGATCGCCATGATGGCGATCTACATGCACGCGGGGACGACGGACATCCCGACACTTATCGAGAAGGCCAACCTGCCGGTCGCCTGGCAGACGTGGCTGTGGCTCGCGTTCTTCGCGTCGTTCGCCGTCAAGATGCCGATGTGGCCGGTGCATACGTGGCTGCCGGATGCGCACGTCGAGGCGCCGACGGCGGGGTCGGTGATTCTCGCCGGCATCCTGCTCAAGATGGGCGGCTACGGGTTCCTCCGGTTCTCGCTGCCGATGTTCCCGGTGGCGTCCGTGGACCTCGCGCCGCTCGTCTTCACGCTGTCGGTGGTCGCGATCGTCTACACGTCGCTCGTCGCACTGGCGCAGGAAGACGTGAAGAAACTGATCGCCTACTCGTCGGTTGCGCACATGGGCTATGTGACGCTCGGCATCTTCACCTTCAACCAGCAGGGCATCGACGGCGCCATCTTCCAGATGCTGAGCCACGGGCTCGTGGCGTCGGCGCTCTTCCTGTGCGTCGGCGTGGTCTACGACCGGATGCATACGCGCGACATCGCGGCCTACGGCGGTCTCGTCGAGCGGATGCCGATCTATGCCGTCTGCTTCATGATCTTCACGATGGCGAACGTCGGGCTGCCGGGCACGTCCGGTTTCGTCGGTGAGTTCCTGACGCTGCTCGGGGTGTTCAAGGTCAATACGTGGGTGGCGCTCTTTGCGACGACGGGCGTCATCCTGTCGGCGGTCTATGCGCTCTGGCTCTACAGGCGGATGATCTTCGGGGTGATGGACAAGCCGTCGCTGAAGGCGATCACGGACATGGGGCCGCGCGAGATCGTGGTCATGGCGCCCCTGGTGCTGCTGACGCTCTTCTTCGGCGTCTATCCGGCGCCGATCCTCGATGTCACGGCGCAATCGGTGAAGAAGCTGGTCGCGCAACACGAAATGGCCGTCAAGACGCAGCGCTCCGCCGCGCTTGCCGGTCAGCAGAAGTAACGGCATCCGACGCCCCGATGCGAGAGCCGAGCGAGAACGAGAGACATGATGGCCGTCCTGCAAGCCTACGCGCCGCTGCTGCCTGAGATCATCATCGTGCTGGGTGCGATGGTGCTGATGATGCAAGGCGCCTTCCGGCCTGAGAACGACGCCGAAACCTCGCGCATCATGTGGCTGGCGCTCGCCGTGCTCGTCGCGGCCGGCGTGGCGATCGTCCAGCTCGGTGAACCGGCGCGGCTCTTCGGCGGCGCGTTCGTCGACGATGCGTTCGCGCGCTTCGTGAAGCTCCTCGTGCTCGCGGGCGCCGGCGGGGCCATGGTGCTCGCCTTCGACGAGATGAAGGCGCAGGGTTCGTTCAAGTTCGAACTGCCCGTCCTGCTGCTCCTGGCCACGGCGGGCATGATGGTGATGGTCTCGGCCGGAGACCTGATGGCGCTCTACATGGGCCTCGAGCTGCAGAGCCTCGCGCTCTACGTCGTCGCGGCCATCCGTCGCGACGATGCGAAGTCGAGCGAAGCGGGTCTCAAGTACTTCGTCCTCGGCGCGCTGTCGTCGGGGATGCTGCTCTACGGCGCGTCGCTGCTCTACGGGTTCGCGGGCACGACGTCGTTCGCGGGTATCGCCGCGGCTGCCTCGGTGGCCGGTGCCGGGCAGAACCTGCTCCTGGTGTTCGGCCTCGTCTTCCTGATGGTCGGGCTCGCCTTCAAGGTGTCGGCGGTGCCGTTCCACATGTGGACACCCGACGTCTACCAGGGCGCGCCGACGCCGATCACGGCGTTCCTCGCGGCAGCGCCGAAGGTGGCGGCCATGGCGCTCCTCGTGCGCCTCGTGATGACGGCGCTGCCCGGCGTGCAGCCGCAATGGCAGCAGATCATCGTGTTCCTCGCCATAGCCTCGATGGTGGTCGGCGCGCTCGGCGCCATCGGGCAGACCAACATCAAGCGGCTGATGGCCTACTCCTCGATCGCCAACATGGGCTATGCGCTGGTGCCGCTGGCAGCCGGCGGGGCGGAGGGCGCGCAGGGCGTCCTCATCTACATGGCGATCTACATCGTCATGACGCTCGGTGCGTTCGGCTGCATCCTGTCGATGCGTCGGGAGGGCGGACTGGTCGAGGACATCAACGAGCTGGCCGGGCTTGCGCAGACAAACCTGTTCCTCGCCTTCGCGCTGGCGATGTTCATGTTCTCGCTCGCCGGCATTCCGCCGCTCGCGGGCTTCTTCGCCAAGTGGTTCGCCTTCCTGCCGGCGGTGAAGGCCGGGCTCTACTGGCTTGCCGTCATCGGTGTCGTGGCGAGCGTCATCGGCGCCTATTACTATCTGCGTATCGTCAAGATCATGTTCTTCGACGACGCCAAGGCGCCGTTCATGGCCACGCGCGCCAAGGAGGGCGCGATCGTGGCGCTGGCGCTCGTGCTGGTGCTCGGCTTCGTGCTGCCGTTCGTCGCCTCGCCGCTGGTCGAGGCGGCTGGCACGGCGGCTGCGTCGCTCAAGTGAGTTCTTCGGCGGACTGGCCCGTGGGGTGGCGCGTCATCGCGCTCGACGAGGTCGATTCGACGAACAGCGAGGCCCTCCGGCGCGCGGCTACGGGTGATCACGGCCCGGTCTGGATCACTGCCCGCGAGCAGACACGCGGGCGGGGCCGCTCGGGTCGGTCATGGGCGACGACGGATGGAAACTTCGCGGGGACTCTCCTCGTCGAACCCGGTTGCGACATTGCGGTGCTGCCACAACTCGCCATCGTGGCCGGGCTCGCCGCCTGCGATGCCATCGCCGCTGGCCTGCCTGTCGATCAGCGCGGCTCGCTGCACCTCAAGTGGCCGAACGACGTCCTCATCGATGGGGCCAAGGCGTCGGGCATCCTGGTCGAGAGCACGGTCAGCGGGCGCTCTGTGGCCGCGGCGATCGGCATCGGAATCAATCTTTCCGTGGTGCCCGAGATCGCGGGGCGCGCGGTGACGTCGCTTGCGAGCCATGGGGGCGATGCCGGTTTCGACACGATGAGCCTGCGGCTCGCGCAGGCGCTCGCGGGCTGGCTCGCGGCATGGGACCGTGGCCGGCGGTTCGACGTCATTAGGCAGGCTTTTCTCGAACGCTCGATCCCGGTCGGCCAGCGCATGACGGTCAACACGGGAACGGGACCGGCGGCGGGCGCATTCGCGGGGCTCGACGCGGACGGCGCGCTGCTCATACGGTCGGACGACGGGACTGTGCTGCGCTATACGTTCGGGGACGTGGCGCTCGCGGGTCAATCGGTGTAACCCTGACGGGTGATACCCATTCAACAGAAGTCGATGGCCGGGATGGTCATCTGAAGGATAACGCCGGAAATGGCAGAAGACACGACGCCGGCAGCAGGCCGGCGAGCACGGCGCGAAGGCGATGAACTCATTTTTCTCGCCCTGGGCGGTCTCGGTGAGATCGGGATGAACTGCTATCTCTACGGGCTCGGGCCGAGTGGCGGGCGCCGGTGGATGATGGTCGATCTCGGCATCACCTTCCCGGAAGGCGAGGACGATCCGGGGGTCGACGTCATCCTCCCGAACCTCAAGTTCATCGAAGCTCAGGGCAAGGCGCTCGAGGGCATCGTGCTGACGCACGCGCACGAGGATCATCTCGGGGCGGTGATCGAGCTTTGGCCCCGGCTGAAGGTGCCGGTCTATGCGACGCCGTTCACGGCGGCCTTCCTCAAGGCCAAACTGGCCGAGAACGGTGGCGGGCTCAAGATCCCGATCGTCGAGGTGCCGCTTGGAGGCAAGTTCAGCGTCGGACCGTTCCAGTGCGAAATGATCTCGATGTCGCACTCGATCCCCGAGCCGAACGGCATGGCGATCCGGACACCGCACGGCACGGTGTTCCATACGGGCGACTGGAAGCTCGACGATCACCCGCTGATCGGCCTGCCGGCCGACGAAGCGCGCATCCAGGCGCTGGGCCAGGAGGGCGTGCTGGCGCTGGTCGGCGATTCGACGAACGCCTTCCGTGATGGCCGGTCGCCCTCGGAAGTGGATGTGGCGACGTCGCTGACCAAGGTGATCGCGGCCGCCAAGCGCCGGGTCCTGGTGACGTCGTTCGCCTCGAACGTCGCGCGCATCAAGGCCGTCGCGAACGCGGCCGAGGCGACGGGGCGGCATCTCGTCGTCGCGGGGCGGTCGCTGCATCGCGCCATCCAGGTGGCGATCGACACCGGCTATCTGCCACGCAACTTCCGGTACTCCGACCAGAACGAATTCTCCTACTTCGCGCCCGACGACGTCGTCGCCATCGTGACCGGTAGCCAGGGGGAGCCGAGGGCGGCGCTTGCCCGGATCGCGGAGCGGCAGCACCCGGAGATCGCGCTCAACGAGGGCGACACGGTCATCTTCTCGTCGCGGACCATTCCCGGAAACGAGAAGACCATCGGGCGCATCCAGAACTCGCTCGCGCGAATGGGCGTCGACGTCGTCACCGACAACGACACGCTGGTGCACGTCACCGGACATCCGCGGCGGGAGGAACTGCGCCAGATGTACGGCTGGATCCAGCCGCGGATCGCCATTCCGATGCATGGCGAAATCCGGCACCTGAAAGAGCACGCGCGGATCGCGCGCGCCTGCGGCGTGAAAGAGGTTCTGACGCCCGTCAACGGCGAGGTCGTTCTGCTGGCGCCGGGCGCGGCACGGATCGTCGACGAGGCGCCGGTGGGGCGGCTCTTCCGTGACGGCCGGCTGATCTTGCCCGAGGACGATAGCGCCGTCCGCGAGCGGCGGAAACTCGCCTGGGTCGGACTTGCGGCCATCTCGCTGGTGCTGTCGCGAAAGGGTGAGGTGCTGGCGGACCCGGAGATCGCCCTCGACGGCATTCCGTTCGAGGACCGGTACGGGACGAGCATGGAAGATATCGTGTTCGATGCGGTGGAAGGTACGCTCAAGGGCATTCCTCCGGGCCGCCGGCGCGATCCGGACATGCTGCGCGAGGCACTCCGGCGCTCGGTACGCTCGGCCATCGATCAGGCGTGGGGCAAGAAGCCGATCGTCAAGGTGTTCGTGTCGATCGTCGCAGGCGTCAAGGGCTGACCGTCATGCCCGGGTACCGTGTCAGCGTCGCCTGTCGCGGGCGCGCCGGCTCGGCTATACTCGGGCCAACCCAACGCTCGCAACGGGACCCAAGCACATGATCGGCCGCCTGAACCACGTCGCCATCGCCGTCCGGAACCTCGAGGCCTCGACGGCCGTCTACCGCAATACGCTCGGGGCCAAGGTGACGGCGCCCGATACGCTGCCGGAGCATGGCGTGACGGTCGTGTTCGTCGAGTTGCCGAACACCAAGATCGAGCTTCTGCAGCCGCACGGAGCCAATTCGCCGATCGCGAAGTTTCTCGAGAAGAACCCGGACGGCGGCATCCATCACGTCTGCTATGAGGTCGACGACATCATCGCGGCGCGGGACAGGCTGAAGGCGGACGGCGCCCGGGTCCTCGGCGATGGGGAACCGAAGATCGGGGCACACGGCAAGCCCGTCCTGTTCCTGCATCCGAAGGATTTCTGCGGCACGCTGGTCGAACTCGAGCAGGCTTGATCGCGGCGCCGCCAGCCGGCTGCCGTCACCCCCAACCAGTCCGAGGAACCGCATGAGCGTCGTATTCCTGATAGCTGTTTATTTCATCGTCTGGTGGGTGACGCTGTTCATCGTGCTGCCGTTCGGCGTCGTGACGCAGGCGGAGGCCGGCAGCGTCGTGGCGGGGACGCCGGAAAGTGCGCCGGCGCAGTTCCGGCTCGGACGGGTGCTGCTCATCACGACCGGAGTTTCAGCCGTGATCTTCGCGCTGCTCTATGTCGGCGTTCAGCTCAGGATCATCGATCTCCTCGGGCTTTCGGCAGGCACGGAATAGTCGTCGCGACGGTGTGCTGAGGCGCGTCCGGCAGTGGCCGAAAAACAATCGGGGCAGAGCCTTCCGGCTTTGCCCCTGAGCTTCCGATCATTGGATCGCAGATAAACTATCTTTGTTTCCGGCCTGATACCTTACCCTTGGTGGCCAAGGGTAACGCTCGCCCTGGTTTTCAGTCCGTCGCTTTTCTGGCGCAAGCTGATCGGACTGTCATGTCTCCCCAGACCTGGGCTCAACCCGGACTCGTCCGGTGCCGACCCCTTTTCGTAGCAACGCCCGCAACGTAGCCGAGGCCGCTGCACCTGTCAGCACATTTCTGTGACAAATTGACTTTGTTCCCAACGTCGGTGATCCGTTACCTGTCAATGGCCGAGGATGGCCCGGGCCGGGGGGCGGGACAATGCGCCAAGGATTGCGGGAAGCGCCGGAAAATGGCACTTCGCCACGTAGCGCGGGGTCCGCGCCGGGGCTAACGACACCCCATCACCGATCACTCGGGGCGCGGGGGCTCGACAGCCTCCCCGATGCGCCCTGCTTCCAACCGGAGCCTCATGGCCATGCGCCTCAGCCGATACTTCCTGCCGGTCCTGAAGGAGACACCCAAAGAGGCCGAGATCATCTCGCACCAGCTTATGCTGCGCGCGGGCCTCATCCGGCAGGAGAGCGCCGGCATCTATGCCTGGCTGCCGCTCGGACTGCGCATCCTGAACAAGGTCAATGCCGTCATCCGGGAAGAACAGAACCGGTCGGGGGCGGTGGAGCTCCTGATGCCGACCATCCAGTCGGCGGATCTGTGGCGTGAATCCGGCCGCTACGACGCCTACGGCAAGGAGATGCTCCGGATCCAGGACCGGCATGAGCGCGAGATGCTGTTCGGCCCGACGAACGAGGAGATGATCACCGCGATCTTTCGCACGTACGCGAAGAGCTACCGGGATCTGCCGCTCAATCTCTACCATATCCAGTGGAAGTTCCGGGACGAGGTGCGGCCGCGGTTCGGCGTCATGCGCAGCCGCGAATTCCTGATGAAGGACGCCTATTCGTTCGACCTCACCAAGGAGGCGGCGCGGCACGCCTACAACAAGATGTTCGTCGCGTACCTCCGCACCTTCGCACGGCTCGGCCTCAAGGCCATTCCGATGCGGGCCGATACCGGGCCGATCGGCGGTGATCTCAGCCACGAGTTCATCATTCTCGCCGAGACGGGCGAGAGCGAGGTGTTCTGCCACAAGGACTACCTGGCGTTTGCGACGCCGCCGGCCGACGTCGATTTCGACGACGTCAACGGCCTGCAGTCGACCGTCGACCGGTGGACCTCGCTCTATGCGGCAACCTCGGAAATGCACGACGCCACCGCGTGGGAGGGGCTTGCCGCCGATACACGGGTGTCCGCGCGGGGAATCGAGGTCGGGCACATCTTCTACTTCGGCACCAAGTATTCCGAGCCGATGAAGGCCGCCGTGCAGGGGCCGGACGGCAAGCCCGTGACGGTGCACATGGGCTCCTACGGCATCGGACCGTCGCGGGTGGTGGCGGCGATCATCGAGGCGAGCCACGACAAGGACGGCATCGTGTGGCCGGTTCCGGTGGCGCCGTTCGAAGTGGCGCTGGTCAACCTGAAGCCCGGGGACGCGGACACGGACAAGGTGGTCGCCGACCTCGAGCGCCGCCTCGAAGCCGCCGGGATCGAGGTCCTGGTCGACGATCGCGACGAGCGGCCGGGCGCGAAGTTCGCGACCATGGACGTCATCGGAATTCCGTATCAGCTCATCGTCGGGCCGAAGGGCGTCAAGGCCGGCGAAGTCGAGATCAAGGCCCGCCGTGACGGTGCGCGCCGGACGTTGCCGCCGGACGCGGCCGCGGCGGCGCTGATCGACGACGTGATGCGCGAGCGTGTGCCTGCCTGAGGGTCGGCGGCATTCGTCGGGCCGCCGTCGGGTCGACCCGACGGCGGCCCTGCAGTGTCGCAGGCGCGCCATTTGGCCGGTGGATTGTGACGGCGGCTGGCGTCGATCACGCGCGCCGACTGCTAACAAGCGGGGATCGACGGCCCCGCCGCCGCAATCTCGCCGCGAATTGCGGCAGGGTGCCGTTGACATGCAGCCTCAAACAGGAAGGCAGCGCAGATGGCGATCACAGCGGCCGAAAAGACGGGCGCCCCAGCGACACGTGCCGAGACGAGCGTCGATACGGCGCCGTTCGCGCCGTTCGAGTGGCTGCTTGCGAAGCGCTATCTCAGGGCGCGGCGCAAGGAAGGCTTCATCTCGGTCATCGCCGGGATCTCGTTCATCGGGATCATGCTGGGCGTTGCGACGCTGATCATCGTCATGGCGGTGATGAACGGCTTCCGGCACGAACTCTTCCAGAAGATCCTCGGCATCAACGGGCACGTGATCGTGCACAAGATCCAGGCCCCGTTCGAGGATTACATGGACGCCGCCGGGCGTCTCAGGGCCGTGCCCGGTGTCAAGGCCGTGCTGCCGTTGATCGAAGGACAGGCGATGATCTCGTCGCCTCAGAACACGCTCGGGGCGCTGGTGCGCGGGCTCTCGGAAGAGAGCCTGAAAAAGCTGACGCTCGTCTCCGGCAACATCCGCTTCGGCACGCTCGACGGCTTCGACGACCAGGACGGCATCGCGCTCGGCACCCGGCTCGCCAACCTCCTGCAGGTGGGGCTTGGCGACAGCGTGTCGCTCGTGGCGCCGAAGGGGGCCTCGACGCCGTTCGGCACGGCGCCTCGCATCAAGCGATACCGTATCGCGGCGATCTTCGAACTCGGCATGTCGGAGTACGACAAGACGATGGTGTTCATGCCGCTCGTCGAATCGCAGCGCTATTTCTCGCGCGGCGCCGAGGTGGACGTGCTCGAAGTGCTGGTCAGCAGCCCGGATGCCGTCGACGGCGTCATCGGACCGATGCGGGCGGCCGGCGGGCCGACCCTCCATTTCTCCGACTGGCGAAAACGCAACGAGACGTTCTTCACGGTGCTCGAGGTCGAGCGCAACGTGATGTTCATCATCCTGTCGCTGATCGTGCTGGTGGCGGCGCTCAACATCATTTCCGGCATCATGATGCTGGTGAAGGAGAAGAGCCGCGACATCGCCATCCTGCGTACCATGGGGGCGACGAAGGGCGCGATCATGCGGGTGTTCCTCATAACGGGGGCCTCGATCGGCGTCGTCGGCACCATCGCGGGGCTGATCCTGGGGGTCGTGTTCTGCTGGAACATCGAATCCATCCGGCAGCTCCTCCAGACGGTCCTCGGGACCAAGCTGATGGACCCGCAGGTCTACTATCTGACGCGGCTGCCGGCGCGAATCGACGTCGCCGAGACGGCCTGGATCGTCGCGATGGCGCTCGTTCTCTCGGTGCTCGCGACACTCTATCCGTCGTGGCGGGCGTCGAAGCTCGATCCGGTCGAAGCGCTGCGGTACGAATGAGGGGTGAATCCGTGCAGGACCTGACACCGCATCCGACGGCCGTGCTGGAACTCGTCGAGCTGAGACGCACGTTCCATCAGGGCGCGCGCGCCATCCATGTGCTCGACGGCGCGCACGCGCGGCTGATGCCGGGGCAGGCGGTGGCGCTCGTCGGGCCGTCCGGCGCCGGCAAATCGACGTTCCTGCACATCGCGGGCCTGCTCGAGACACCGGACAGCGGCAGCGTCATCGTCAATGGTCGCGATTGCTCGAAGATGGACGACAACGCGCGCACGCGGGTGCGGCGGGCCGAGATGGGCTTCGTCTACCAGTTCCATCAGTTGCTGCCGGAGTTCTCGGCGGTCGAGAACGTGATGATCCCGCAACTGATCCAGGGCAAAAGCGATCGCGTCGCGCGGGCGCGGGCGACGGAATTGCTCACCGGGCTCGGCCTCGCCGAACGGCTCGAACACCGGCCGGCGGAGCTCTCGGGCGGCGAGCAGCAGCGGACCGCCATCGCGCGGGCGCTCGCCAATTCGCCACGCCTCCTGCTCGCGGACGAGCCGACCGGCAATCTCGATCCGACGACATCGGACCATGTCTTTTCCGAGTTCGTCTCGCTCATCGAGCGGACAGGCGTCGCGGCGCTGATCGCCACCCATAACATGGATCTGGCGCGGCGGATGCACCGGGTGCTGCGCATGGAAAAAGGTCAGCTCGTCGAGATCCGGCCGGAGACGGTCGGCTGAGCGATCGCGCCTCCCGCCGCCAGCGAACGCCAAGGACGGTGGAATGCGGGGATTGTGTCCGGCGGTTTGGCGTGGGGCCGATCGCGGGTGATAATCTCCGGGCATGAGCACCCCGATTCGATCCGACGCCGCCAAGCCCACCGTGCCGCCGCAGGCTGGGCGTTTCGTGCACCTCAAGGTGCATTCCGCCTATTCGCTGCTCGAGGGCGCGCTGCCGATCTCGAAGATCGGCAAGCTCGCGGACGCGCACATGATGCCGGCCATCGGGCTCACCGACAGCGGCAACATGTTCGGCGCGCTCGAGTTCTCGGACAAGCTCGCCGGCATGGGCGTGCAGCCGATCGTCGGCGTGGCGCTGAAGGTCGATTTTCGCGACACCGAGGACAAGCACGCGGCCTTCAAGCTGGCGAATGGCCCGGCAGCGAAACCGGCCGGGCCGGTGGCGCTGCTGGCGCGGACGGAGCAGGGCTACGCCAACATCTCGAAGCTCAACAGCGCCGCTTTCCTGAAGACGCCCGACACCGAAACGCCGCACGTCAAGATCGAGCAGCTCGCCGAGCGGCCCGAGGGCATCATCGTGCTCACGGGGGGGCCGGACGGGCCGATCGATACAGCGCTTCGTGACGGGCGACCCGAGATCGCCCGGGCGCGGCTCGAGCGGCTGCACGCCATCTACGGCGCGGCGCTCTATGTCGAGGTGCAACGGCACGGCACGCCGGCCGAGCAGCAGGTCGAGCCGGATCTCATTGCGCTCGCCTATGCGCTCGGGCTGCCGCTGGTCGCGACCAACGAATGCTACTTCGCGAAGCCCGACGACTACGAGGCGCACGACGCGCTCATCTGCATCGCGGAGGGGCGCTACGTCACCGAGGACGACCGCCGGCGGCTTACGCGCGAGCACTACTTCAAGAGCGCCGACGACATGGTGCGCCTGTTCCACGATCTGCCGGAGGCGATCGAGAACACGATCGAGATCGCGCGGCTCTGCGCCTACCGTCCGCGGGGGCGGAAGCCCATCCTGCCGGCGTTCGTGAAGACCGAGCCGGGCGCCAGTCAGGCCGATCGCGAAGCGGCCGAGGCGGCGGAACTCAAGCGGCAGGCCGAGGCAGGCCTCGCGGTGCGCCTTGCGGCGCACGGTCCGGCGGCGGGGTTCACCGTCGAGGACTACGAGAAGCGGCTCGCCTACGAGGTGGACGTCATCGCCAAGATGAAGTTCCCCGGCTACTTCCTCATCGTCGCCGACTTCATCCAGTGGTCGAAGGCCAATGGCATTCCCGTCGGTCCGGGCCGCGGCTCCGGCGCAGGCTCGCTCGTCGCCTATTCGCTCACCATCACGGACCTCGACCCGTTGCGGTTCGGGCTTCTGTTCGAGCGCTTCCTCAATCCCGAGCGCGTCTCGATGCCGGACTTCGACATCGACTTCTGTCAGGACCGCCGGGAAGAGACGATCCTCTACGTGCAGAAGAAGTACGGCGCCGACCGGGTGGCGCAGATCATCACACACGGAAAGCTGCAGGCGCGGGCGGTGCTTCGCGACGTCGGCCGCGTGCTGCAGATGCCCTACGGGCAGGTCGACAAGCTCTGCAAGATGGTGCCGAACAACCCGGCCAACCCGGTGACGCTGCGCGAGGCGATCGATGGCGAGCCGAAGCTGCAGGAGGCGCGCGACGAGGATCCCGTCGTGGCACGGCTTCTCGAAATCTCCGAAAAGCTCGAAGGCCTCTACCGGCATGCCTCGACGCATGCCGCCGGTATGGTGATCGGCGACCGGCCGCTTGACGAGCTGGTGCCGATGTATCGCGATCCGAAGTCGAGTTTTCCGATCACGCAGTTCAACTGGAAGCTCGTCGAAGCGGCCGGCCTCGTGAAGTTCGACTTCCTCGGCCTGAAGACGCTCACCGTGCTGCAGAAGGCAGTGGAACTCATCAAGCGGGGGCGCGGCGTCGACGTCGATCTCGCGGCACTCGAGATCGGCGGGAATGATCCCAAAGTCGTTGCGGCTTACGAGCTGCTCGCCAAGGCGGACACGGTCGGTGTGTTCCAGCTCGAATCGACGGGCATGCGCGAAAGCCTCAAGCGGCTCAAACCCGACCGCTTCGAAGACATCATCGCCATGGTGGCGCTCTATCGGCCGGGGCCGATGGACAACATCCCGACCTACATCAACCGCAAGCACGGCGACGAGCCGATCGAGTATCCGCACGAGCTGATCAAGCCGATCCTCGAGGAGACGTACGGCGTCATCATCTACCAGGAGCAGGTCATCCAGATCGCCCAGGTGATGGGTGGCTACAGCCTCGGTCAAGCCGACCTTCTGCGCCGCGCCATGGGCAAGAAGGACAAGAACGAGATGGCGAAGCAGCAGGCGCGCTTCGTCGAGGGTGCCATGGCGAACGGCGTCAGCAAGGCCGACGCGACCTACATCTTCGAACTCGTCGACAAGTTCGCGGGCTATGGCTTCAACAAGAGTCACGCGGCCGCCTACGCACTCGTCAGCTATCACACGGCCTACCTGAAGGCGAACTTCCGCGAGGAGTTCCTCGCGGCGTCGATGACGCTCGACATGGCGAACACCGACAAGCTCGCCAACTTCGCCTCCGAGGCGCGGCGCTCCGGGATCGAGGTGGCGCCGCCGTGCATCAACCGGTCGGAGGTGGAGTTCTCGGTCGATCCGCCGCAAGCCGAAGGGCAGCACGGTCGCATCCGCTATGCACTGGCGGGGCTCAAGAACGTCGGCGCGGGTGCGGTCGCGACGATCGTGGCGGAACGCCGCCAGAATGGGCCATTCAAGTCGCTCGCCGATTTCGCGAGCCGGTTCGATCCGAAGCAGGTCAACAAGCGGGCGCTCGAAATGCTCGCCCAGTCCGGCGCCTTCGATGCGCTGGAGAAGAGCCGGGCGCTCGTCCACGGCAATGCCGACGTGATGGTCGCGAGTGCACAACGGCTCAACGCCGACAAGGCCTCCGGCATCTCGGACATGTTCGGAGCGAGCGAGGGGCCACGGCTGGACCTGAAGACCGTCAAGGCCTGGACGCCGATGGAGCGGCTGCAATACGAGTTCGGCGGCGTCGGCTTCTATCTTTCGGGCCATCCGCTCGACCAGTACGGCTCGATCCTGCCGAAGCTCGGCGTATCCCGCTTCGCCGACTTCGAAGCGCGGGCCGGCATCTCGGCGACGGCCGGTCGGCTCGCGGCCATCGTCGTGTCGGCGCGGGAGCGGCGCTCGCAGAAGGGCAACAAGTTCGCCTTCGGGCTCTTCTCGGATGCGACCGGCCAATTCGAGGCAGTCATCTTCTCCGACACCCTCGCGAAGTCGGGGGCGCTGCTCGAAGCCGGGACCGCGGTGCTGCTCTCGGTCGAGGCCGAGCGCGACGGCGAAACGGTCAAGATGCGGGTCAACTCGATCGAGGCGCTCGATCAGGCCGCCGACAACGTGAACCGCGGCGTGAAGATCGTTCTCGACGGCCGGGCGACGGCGGGCTCGAAGGGGATCGCGCGGGAGATCGCGCGCATTCTCAGGCCCGGCGGCAAGGGCGAGGTGCGGCTCACGCTCGAGGTGGCGGGCGTTCAGGGTGTCGCGGGTGGGCGTGAGATCGAGATGGTGCTGCCCGGCCGCTACGACATCGGGGCAGCTGTCCGAGGCGAGATCTCGACGGTGCCGGGCGTGCTCGAGGTGATCGAGGTTTAGGAAGAAGAAAAGGCCCGGACAGCGTCCGGGCCTTCCGCGATCGACGCAAGCGGCGATCACTTCTGCGGGCGTGCCTTGGCCCACTCGGTGTACTTCTTGGCGATCGCATGGGTGTCGTCGAAGTACTTCTGGTACTCGGCTCCCCGCATGATGCGAATGGCAAGGCCGACGTCATCCATCTTCTTCTGATGCTCGGGGTCCTTCATCGCCTTCTCGAAAGCGTCGGCGAGCTTTGCGACGATTTCAGGCTTCATGCCCTTCGGACCGGCGATGCCGCGGGTCGAGGAGGAAATGATGTTGGCGAAGCCGAGTTCCTTGAACGTCGGGACATCCGGCAGGAACTTCGAGCGCTCGTTGTCCATCACGGCGAGGGCGCGGACCTGACCGGCCTTCACCTGGGGCACGATCGAGCCGACGTTGTCGAAGGACACGTCGACATTGCCGCCCAACGTTTCCTTCATCTGCGCCGCGCCACCGAGAAGGTGGACGATGCGGAACTTCGCACCCGGTGCGGCTTCCTCGACCATCAGGATGGCGAGGTGGTCATCCGACAGGATGCCCGTCGTCGCAGCACGGACCTCGCCCGGCTTTGCCTTGGCGGCGTCGAGGACGTCCTTGAGGGTCTTGAAGGGGCTGCTATCGGCCACCCACACGACGCCCGGGTCGAGTACCTGGTTGATGATCGGGGTGAAGCTCTTCTCGTCGAAGATGGCCTGGCGATCCTTGTCGAGGATCACCGTGTTGGTGGCTGGCAGGTTGACGAAGCCGATGTTGTAGCCGTCCGGCTTCTGGCGAACGAGATCGGTCCAGCCGACCTGACCGCCGGCGCCACCCTTGTTCACGACGACAACAGGCTGGCCGATGATCTTTTCGGCGATCGAGGCGACGATTCGGGCGCCGATGTCGGTCGAGCCGCCGGGTGGATAGGCGACCATCAGGTTGATGGGCTTGTCGGGGAACGTCTGGGCAAGTGCCGCGCCCGCTCCGAGCGCCAGCGCCACGGTAGCGCCGATGATGGATTTCAACATTCAGTCCTCCCTTTACTGCTTCAGTCTTGCATTCATCCTGGCTCCGGTCAGTCGTCCGAAGCCTCGCGGATCTGCTTGGGCGCCAGATTGAGCGCCGATATGGCCAGCACGATGACCGACAGCACGAGCAAGGTCACCGTGATCGGGCGCGTGAGGAAAATCGAGAAGTCGCCGGCCGACATCTCGAGCGACGTTCGCAAGGACTTCTCGAGCTGTGGACCAAGTATGAGGCCAAGCACAGCAGGCGCCAAGGGAAAGTCGAGCTTGCGCAAGAGATAGCCGATGACGCCGAAGATCAGCATCACCCAGACATCGAAGAGGCTCGAATTGATCGAGTACGAGCCGATCATGCAGAACACGAGCGTGCCAGCGCAGATGTACTGATAGGGAATCTCGAGGATCTTCGCCCACAGACCGACCAGCGGCAGGTTCAGGATCAGCAGCATCACGTTGCCGATGAAGAACGAGGCGATGATCGTCCAGACGAGCACCGGCTTCTCGGCGAACAGGAACGGACCCGGCGTCAGCCCGTTGACGATGAACGCGCCCATCAGAATGGCGATGGTGGGCGAGGAGGGAATGCCCAAGGTGAGCAGCGGCAGCATCGCCGCATTGGCGTAGGAGTTGTTCGCCGTTTCCGGGCCGGCCACACCTTCGATCGCGCCCTTGCCGAAACGCTCGGGCGTTTTCGAGAGGCGCTTCTCCATGATGTAGGACATGAACGTCGGAATGATCGCGCCGACGCCCGGAATAAGCCCGAGGAAAAAGCCGAGGCCGGTGCCGCGCATGATCGGGCCGAAGGATGCGCGCCATTCCTCGCGGGTCGGCAGGATCTTGCGCAGATTGGTCTTGATGATCTCGCGATAGGGCTTCTCGGCCGTCGCGAGGATCTCGCCGACGCCGAAGAGCCCCATCACCACCGGGATGAAGCCGAGACCGTCGTACAGCTCGGGCATGCCGAAGGTGAAGCGGGGAGCGCCGCGCACCGGATCGATGCCGATCAGCGAGATCATGAGGCCGACCGACGTCATCATGATGCCGGCGATCAGCGAGCGGCCGGCAAGGCCCGTCACCAGGCAGAGCCCGAAGAGCATCAATGCGAAGAACTCGGGCGGCCCGAACTTCAAGGCCAATGTCGCCAGAGGTGCCGCGACCACCACGAGGGCCATGACGGCTATGGTGCCGCCGATGAACGAGCCGATGGCCGCAATGCCGAGCGCCGCACCGCCGCGGCCCTGGCGCGCCATCTGGAAGCCGTCGATACACGTGATCACCGATGCGGCTTCACCCGGCACGTTGAGCAGCACCGACGTGATGGTGCCTCCGTACATGGCGCCATAGTAGATCGCCGACAGCATGATGATGGCGCCGGCCGGGTCGATGTTGAACGTCAGCGGGATCAGGATCGCGGTGCCCGCCGCCGGTCCGACGCCGGGCAGAACGCCGACCAGCGTGCCGAGAATGCAGCCCGCCAGCGCAAAGGCCAGGTTCTGCAGGCTCATGGCCGCAGCAAAACCTGCGAGTAGGTGATCGAGAGTTTCCATCTTGCGGCTCCTCAGATGCCGAACGTGCCGATGGGCAGCGGCACCTTGAGCCAGTAGTAGAAGACATGAAAAACGCCGAAGCCGGCGATGGCTGCGACAGGCAGGATGGCCAACGGCGATCGCGCGCCCAGGGCCGGCAGCAGAAGCAGAACGAACGCCGTCGCCGTGATCCGCCAGCCGAGCCATTCGAGGCAGAACGCGGCCATCGACAACAGCACCACGACGGCTGCGATGCGGAACATCGCATCGCGCGGCGGAACCAGTGTCTCGTCGGGGGGATCAGCCGGGCCTCTGGCCGTCTCGATCATCAACAGGACCGAGAGCACGGCGCCGATGCCCGCGAGCCAGATGGGAAAGAAGCCGGGTCCCGGACCCAGTTCATCCAGAAACGGCAACGACCACGACTGCCAAATGATGAAAACGAACAGGGCCAGGAACAGGCCGCTGGCGACAATCCAGCCGCGTTTCACTCCAGATACCTCCCCGAGACGTCTTGAACGTTTTTTGTTTCTTGATCGCTAGCACGGTTCCCTTGGGGCGGCAATCCGCGGGCGGTCGAACAAGCGTGCCGACGCGTTGGCAGAGATCGAACGAGAGATTTGATACTCGTCAAATACTTGGGTTGTAAAAATGCTGTCATATTGGGCAACGAAATCGCACGACGGAGGCCCGACATGATCACGCTCGAGGATTGTCTCGCGTTCTGCGGTCTCAGCGAGGAAGAGGTGCTCGCGATTGCGGAACACGAACATATTCCGGAGGCGACGGCGGCGGGGCTCGGTCAGTATCTGCTGTGCTGTCCGGACGGTCCGGCGAAGATCCGGGACATGATCATCGACGATATTCGCGCGGCGCGTCACGCGGCGCAGTTCGCCGAGGCGCATCACCTGGTGCTGGTGCTGCGGCACTTTCTCGAGGCACACCCCGAAGCTCGCGCAACGAGGCTGCAGCGCGCCTGACCGGACGACGTCAGCTGGTGCCTTCCGAGCGATCGGCGACCGCCAGCCAACGGTCGAGATCGACGGTGCGGGCGTAGTCGCGGTAGCCGTCGGTGGCGAGTGCGGGCATCGAGAGCGAGCCGTGGGTCGCGAGGTGGGTGACGGCTTCGCGAACGGCCTTCATGGCGGCGAACAGCGGCAGGTGCCAGTAGACCACCATGCGGACGCCCATCGCGCGCCACGCATCCCGCGAGAAATCCGGCTGTACAGCGAAATTGTGCGGATCTGCGGCGCAGGCGATCAGAGGCACTGGAACGGCGCGGGCGATGCGCTCGTAGTCCTCAGCGGTGTAGAAGTCACCGAGCATGACGGCGCCAGCACCGGCGTCGGCGTAGCGCTTCAGGCGGGTGATGACGCCATCGACGCCTTCCGCGCCCTTGGCGTCGCTTCGCGCGATGATCGTCAGGCCGGGGCCTGCCGCATCGACGGCGGTGCGGACGGTCGCTGCAAAGGCTTCGGCCGCAACAACCGATTTCCCGGCGAGCAGGCCACACCGCTTCGGGAACGACTGGTCCTCGAGGTGGATGGCGGAGACGCCGGCTGCTGCGAACTCGCGCACCGTCCGGACGACGTTGATCGGCCCGCCGAACCCCGTGTCGGCGTCGGAGACCACGGGACAGTCGACGGCGCGGGCGATGAGGCCGGCGCGGCGGACCATCTCGACGGCGGTCGTGAAGCCGAGGTCGGGGAGGCCGAGATCGCTCGCCTCGTTGGCGAGGCCCGACAGGTAGACGATGGGCGCGCCGCTCTCCCGGATGATGCGCGCCGACACGACGTCGTAGGCGCCGGGCGCCAGGACGATGTCGTTCGTGGCCAGCACCTCACGGAATGTTTGCTTCTTCTCGTCGCTCGACATGGGGGCTCCGTGGTGCGGCTCAGGTGCGGCCGGTGATCTTCAGGGCGAAGGCATAATCGAGGGCCACTTCCTTCAACGACTCGAAGCGGCCGGATGCGCCGCCGTGACCGGCCGCCATGTTGATGTGCAGGAGCACGAGATTGTCGCTGGTCGCGCGTTCACGCAGGCGGGCGACCCATTTGGCGGGCTCCCAGTAGGTGACGCGGGGGTCGGTCAGGCCGCCATAGGCGAAGATGTGGGGGTAGGGCTTGGCTTCCACGTTGTCGTAGGGGCTGTAGCTGCGGATGCGCTCGAACTCCTCGGCGCTCTCGATGGGGTTGCCCCACTCGGGCCACTCGGGCGGCGTCAGGGGGAGGCTCGCGTCGAGCATGGTGTTCAGCACGTCGACGAACGGGACGTCGGCGATGATGCCGGAGAAGAGGTCCGGGGCCATGTTGGCGACGGCGCCCATGAGCATGCCGCCGGCCGAGCCGCCGTTGGCGACGATGTTGCCGCGCTGTGTCATGCCGAGCGCGACGAGATGCTCGCCGGCCGCAATGAAGTCGGTGAACGTGTTCACCTTCCGCTCGCGCTTGCCGCCGGTGTACCAGCGGTAGCCCTTGTCCTTGCCGCCCCGGATGTGGGCGATGGCGTAGATGAAGCCGCGATCGACCAGCGACAGACGCGAGGTCTGGAAGCTCGCGGGCATGGGGATCCCGTAGGCGCCGTAGCCGTAGAGCAGCACGGGGGCGGAGCCGTCGAGCGGGGTGTCCTTGCGATAGAGCAGCGAGACGGGCACGAGTTCGCCGTCCGGCGCCGGGGCCTGGATGCGGCGGGTGACGTAATCGGCCGCGTTGTGACCGGAGGGCACTTCCTGGCGCTTGCGCAACGTGCGGGCGCGGCTCTCCATGTCGTAGTCGTAGACCTCGGACGGCGTCGTCATGGACGAATAGGTGAAGCGGATCGTGCCGGTATCGAACTCGTAGCCGTGCGAGAGGCCGAGACCGTAGGCCTCCTCGTCGAAGGCGATGGTGTGCTCGGCGCCATCGGACAGGCGGCGGACGACGATGCGTGGCAGGCCCGCTTCGCGCTCGAGGCGGACGAGGTGATCGCGGTAGAGCACGACATCGATGAGGAGGCAGCCTGGACGGTGCGGGATCAGCGCGCTCCAGTTCGCCTCCACGGGATCGGCGACCGGGGCGGTGACGATCCGGAAGTCCTCGGCCTCGGCGGAGTTGGTCGTGATGTAGAGCCGGTCGCCGTGGTGATCGATGCCGTACTCATGGCCGGTGCGGCGCGGGGCGACGAGGCGGAGGGGCTCCGTCGGCGCCGCGGCGTCGATCAGGTGGACCTCGCTCGTCTGGTGGTCATGGGCGTCGATCAGGATGTAGCGCCCGGACTGGGTTGCGCCGAGGCCGACGTAGAAGCCGGTATCCTTCTCCTCGTAGACGCAGACGTCGGCCGCTGCCGGCGTTCCGACGACGTGGCGATAGACGAAGAGGGGGCGGTGATTGGCGTCGAGGCGAACATAGAAGAACGTGCGGCCGTCGAGGGCCCAGGTGACGCCGCCCTGGGTGTCGGCGATCTCGTCGGGGAGGGCGCGGCCCGAGGCCAGATCGCGGACGCGGATGGTGTAGAGTTCGGAGCCCTTGTCGTCGACGGAGTAGGCCAACAGTGCATGATCGGGGCTGTGGGCGGCGTCGCCCAGTTGCCAGAACGGCTTGCCCTCGGCTTCGGCGTTGCCGTCTAGTACGACGGTCTCGGAGCCCGCCGGGCCGCCACGGGGGCGGCGCAAGAGGCGCGGGTACTGGCCGCCGGTGACGTAGCCCATCTGGTACTCGAACGGGCCGTCGGGCGAGGGGACCGAGGTATCGTCTTCCTTGATGCGGCCCTTCATCTCGGCGAACAGAGCGTCCTGGAGGGCGCGCGTATCGGCCAGCACGGCGTCGGTGTAGGCGTTTTCCGCCTCGAGATGGGCGCGAATGGCCGGGTCGAGGACGGCCGGATCGCGCATCACGTCCTGCCAGTTGTCGGCGCGAAGCCAGCCGTAGTCGTCGACAACGTCGACGCCGTGATAGCGCCGGGTGACCGGGCGGGGCTCGGCGCGCGGCGGCTTCAGTCCGGGAGGAACGAGGGTCGGCATGTCTTGATGTCCATTTGGCGGACGGCGAGGCCGGATACTGGCGCGCCCGGGCCGCCAACGGCCGTCGGGCGCATGCCGAACGGCCTGCGTCGCGTTAACTCTAGGCAGGACGAGAGGCTAGCATGTGGGCGGCGCCTCTGCCATCTGGCGTCGCGGGGCGCGCTGCGTCCCCGGCTGGCGGACCCGGCTGCGGACGTTCGTCGCCGGTGGTAGCGTTCTACAACCTCCAGCCCGATCGACCTTGCTATGTTGTGGCCCGATTGTTGTGACAAATGCTGATCGCCGGGCAGCGGAATACTGTATAGTTCCTGCTTAACAGTGATCGATGCGGTATTGTCGTATGAAATGCGAAGAATTGACGGGCCCGCGTGGCCGGTAGGTAATGCGGGGCGTGGAGGCGTGACGATGAGCGAGCAGGACAGGGGCGACTTGATCGGGCTGACAGCCGAGATCGTTGCCGCCTACGTAAGCAAGAATGCGGTGCAGACCGGCGATCTGGCGCATCTGATCGGCGAGGTGCATCAGGCGCTCGTGCGGGCGACCGGCAATGGCGAGGTGATCGAGCGCGACGACCTGAAGCCGGCGGTTCCAGTCAAGAAGTCGGTCACCCCCGACTACATCATCTGTCTCGAGGACGGAAAGAAGTTCAAGTCGCTGAAACGGCATCTGCGCACCCACTACAAGATGTCGCCGGAGGAATATCGCGCCAAGTGGCAGCTGCCGCACGACTACCCCATGGTGGCTCCGAATTATGCCGCCGCCCGCTCGCAACTCGCGAAGAAAATGGGCCTCGGCACGCGACGAGATTGAGCCCGACCCGTCCCGTCCCGGGCTGGCTTACGACTGGTTGCCGGCCACAGATGCGAGGGACGTGGCCCGTCGTGCGCCATACGACACCGCCTTCCGTCGTGCCGTCAGGAGTGACAGTTCGGACCGCAGCGCGCGGGCCAGAGCGGCATGGCGCGTGAGGTCGTAGGTCCAGCAGCCGGCAATGCCGCGCTGGCGTTCTTCCCGCAAGCGGCGCTGCAGGCGGCTGACCAGTGCCCGGTGAGCGTCGAGCGACAGCTCCTCGAGCTCGTGGGGCCAGACCGGCAGGACGCTGGGGAGGTCGCGGCGTCGCTCGTAGAGGCGTCGGGCGCTGGCATGATCGGTTTCCGTGAGCAGGCTCCGTCCGGGTGCTTGCATCTGGCGATATGCTCCGTTCTGTGGTTACGCAGGCATGGTCTCACGTCGCCCACAGGCGGGGATAAGTTGCCGGCTCGCCGCGCGGCGGCGCTTGCGAGCGACGTCGTTAACCGTCATGTAGGTCAGCTGCAGACGAGGGATCGAGGGATGGTGCGGACATCCGGGACAGGCGCGGCCACGTGGCGCGAGCGGGCGCTTGCCGCCTTGCTCGTCGCGTCGCTTTTCGCCGCCGGGCCGCTTCAGGCCGCCGAGTGCTCGCGTGCCGACTTCGAGGGGGTCGTGGGCGAAGCGGCGCAAGCGCTGCGCAAACTCAATCTCGAGAACAAGCCGAAGTTCCAGGGGAAGCTGCGCCAGCTGATGGCCAAGCGAGGCTGGACCCACGACGAGTTCCTCGCAGCCGCGGCTCCCATCGTGCAGGACCAGCGGATCGGCGAGTACGACGAGAAGTCGGCCGGCTTTCTCTCCCGTATCGAGCAACTCGGCGCTGAAGGCACGGCCGCCGATCGGCCGGACTGCAAGCGACTGGCCGAGGTGCGGCAGGCCATGGCGGCACTGGTCGCGGTCCAGCAGGAGAAGTGGGCCTACATGTTCGGCAAGATCGAGGGCGAACTGGCCAGGTAACCCACCCGACGCAAGCCGCTTCGCGATTGCGCGCGTGAGCGTGTCATGCGCGGCTGGTCAGCTTGCGGATCGCGATCAGCATGATGTTCCATCCGACCGTCGTGACGAGCCCGACGGCGAGGGCGAGCCAAACGCCGAGCATCGGGATGGTCAGGTTGACCAGCATGAACGCGATGACCATCCCCACCAGTCCGCCGAGCGTGTGGGAGAGCAGGGCCGCGGTCGCCGGACCACCGACGCGCGGGTGCATCACGAGAATGAGGCTCGTCGTGAGGATCGGCATCACCGACAGGATACCCGTGATCTTGGGCGGTACGTGCTGGCTCGCGACAATGACCACGCCCGTCAGCACGGCGACGAAGACGGCGCGTTGCACGAGGTCCGTCCAGCGGCGCTCGGCGCTCCGGATGGCGACGCCGCGTGTGAAGGCGCGGGCAAGGACCAGCGCCGTCAGGTAGATCGGGGTGACGAACAGAAACGCCTCGATCAAGGACCATTCCAGAGCCTGGACGAAGACGGCGCAGGCTCCCCAGGCCGTCAGTGATCCCGCAAGGGAGGCGGCCGGGCCCTGGGTTCGGGCCAGCAACGCATAGATCACGACGTAGACCGGATTGGCGCCGCAGATCGCGACGGACGTCACGGTTGCAGCGCGGATGTACTCGGCGTCGTGCTCGAGCGCGAGCAGCAGGTAGACGGGGCCCGTGTAGAGCGGCAGCGACGCCACCATGGCACCGAGGAACGGGCCGAGACGTTCGGCCACAACGGCGACGATCACGACGAAGCCGGCCACCAGCGTCATCCGCAGGAGGAGGACCTCGGGTGTCAGGCCCCCGAGCAGCTCGGCGACACCGAGTGTCGTCATGGGACTGCAAACCTCGTGCGGCGGACGCGGCACGCGGTCGTCCGGCAGGCACCGGTTGCGGGATCGGTCATGGACACCGTTCCAGGAGAGGCGTCAGGACGGCGCTCACGCGGAGCGCTGCCATCCGTTCGGACCAAGGCGCTCCTGAGGGGTGAAGCGCGCCTTGTAACTCATCTTGCGCGAGCCCGCGATCCAGTAGCCCAGATAGAGGTAGGGCAGGCCGAGGCGGCGCGCCTCGTCGATCTGCTCGAGGATCATGTAGGTCCCGAGGCTGCGCTCGGCCTCGTCGGGCTCGTAGAAGCTGTAGACCATCGAGATGCCGTCGGAGAGGCGATCGCAGAGCGCGACGGCCTTCAGGGCTCCCTTCGGCGCGGGGCCGCTGTCGGGCTGGTCGACGGGGGCCGCGCGATACTCCGTGAGGTGGGTATCGATGATCGAGTCCTCGATCATTGTGGCGTAGTCGAGTACCGTCATATCGGCCATGCCGCCGTCGCCATGGCGGGCGTCGATGTAGCCGCGAAAGAGGCTGTATTGCTCGGAGGTCGGGATCGCGGCGACGCGGCGTGCGGTCAGGTCGGCGTTGCGAGTCCGGATGCGATTGAAGGAGCGGCCCGCCTCGAATTCGGACACGAGGACGCGCACCGAGACGCACGCTTGGCAACCCTCGCAGTAGGGCATGTAGGCGATGTTCTGGCTGCGCCGGAAGCCGCCGCGGAGAAGACTGTCGACGAGGGAGCGCGGCTTGTCATGCGTGAGGTGCGTGAAGAGCTTGCGCTCCTTGCGGCCCTCCAGGTACGGGCACTGCTGGGGAGCTGTGACATAGAACTCGGGAAAGCTCTTCTGCTGCTCCGACATCGCTGAGAACGGCCTCCACTCGGGTTTACCGGAGCGGTTGCTCCACTGCAGGCTTTCGGCATGAAAGCGCGCCACGTTAAAGACAAGTCGGCGCGCACATCAAGTGTGGCGGCAACACGTGTATTTGCGAAGCTCCGGATTCCGGGCAGTCAGTGACCGGAATTCAGGATCGCTGCGGCGCGGGGCGCGAAGTACGTCAGAACGGCGTCGGCGCCGGCCCGCTTGAAGCCGAGGAGCGATTCCATCATCACGCGGTCGCCGTCGAGCCAGCCGTTACGGGCCGCCGCCTCCAGCATCGCATACTCGCCCGACACCTGATAGGCGAAGGTCGGGACGGCGAACGTCTCCTTCACGCGGCGGACGATGTCGAGATAGGGCATGCCCGGCTTGACCATCACCATGTCGGCGCCTTCGGCGAGGTCGAGTGCGACCTCACGCAGCGCCTCGTCGGTGTTGGCGGGGTCCATCTGGTAGGTCCGCTTGTCGCCGATCAGCGTCGCGTTGGTGCCGATCGCGTCGCGGAACGGGCCGTAGAAGCCCGAGGCGTACTTGGCCGCGTAGGACAGGATCTGCACGTCCTGGAAGCCCTGGCGATCGAGGCTGCGGCGAATGGCGCCGATGCGGCCGTCCATCATGTCCGATGGCGCCACGCAGTCGACGCCGGCCTCGGCGAGGGCGAGCGCCTGACGGCACAGGATTTCCACCGTGTCGTCGTTGAGGATGCGCCCGACGTCATCGATGACGCCGTCGTGGCCGTGGCTGGTGTAGGGGTCGAGGGCGACGTCGGTGATCAGGCCGATATCCGGCACCGCGCGCTTGATCGCGCGGACCGCGCGGCACATCAGGTTCGTCGCGCGGACGGCTTCTGAGCCCGTCGGGTCACGCAAGGCGCGATCGACATAAGGGAACGGAGCGATGGCCGGAATGCCAAGGGCCAGCGCCTTCTCGGCCTCGGCGACGGCCTCGTCGACGTTGACACGGTCGACGCCCGGCATATGGGCCACGGGGGTGCGGCGGTCGGCGCCGTCGACGAGGAAGATCGGCCACACGAGGTCGCTCGTCGTCAGGGTGTTCTCGGCGACGAGACGGCGGGTCCAGGGCGCCTTGCGGTTGCGGCGCAGCCGTGTCGTCGGGTAGCCGCCCGTCGCCACGGGCGTCTCGGCGGTTCTCTGCTCAGAGCGGGGCTCGATGCGGCGCTGGGCAATGCTGGTCATGTCTGGCTCCGAGATACCGGGCGATCTTGCGCCAGCCTCGCGTATCGACGGTCGGGTGCGCAAGGGGGAAGTTCGTCCGGGCGCCGAGGTGATGCAAGAAACGGTTCGGCGCGCAGCGTCGGGCACGATCGTGCGGCGAGCGCGGCCGTTCTGCCATAGGCCTTTCACGGTTTCACGGATAGGCTCCGGCGGCCGGGTGAGACACGTATCGGCGGGTGGGCCGGTCACGTCGGACGAGCGGAGACTACGAAATGGCGACAACACGCGCGGGCGCCGTCATCGGCCCGGACCTGACGGTGATCGGGGAGCTGCGCAACGGGGGGCAGCTCGATGTGCTGGGCACGGTGGTCGGCACGGTGGTCGCCGAGCGGGTCATCGTGCATGCCGGGGGCCGCATCGTCGGCAAACTCGACGCAGAGGCAGCCGATGTGAACGGGCTCGTCGACGGGCGGGTGCGGGTCCGCCATCTCATCCGCATCGGATCGGGCGGCGTGGTGCAGGGCGACGTGCGCTATGGGCAGCTCGCGATGGAGCCTGGCGGCGATCTGGCGGCGGACGTGCGCAACGTGCCGCCCGAACTCGGCGGCGATTTCGAGTTGCTCGTCCGGCGCGGTCGCTCGGTCACGATCACCACGGACGATCTCTGCGCTACTGACGAGGACGACGGGGCGGCCGCCCTGACGTACGTGGCGACGGGAGTCGATGGCGGCTCCATCGGGCACGTGGGGGTGTCGGGCAGCTCCATCGAGAGCTTCACGCAAGCCGACCTCGCGGCCAGCCGGATCGCTTTCCATCACGATGGCAGCGTCGGCGGCGAGGCCGGATTCGACGTGGTGGTCAGCGATAGCGCGGGCAACGTCTCGGGCCGGGGGCGGCGCGTCAAGGTGGTCGTCATCTGACAGGCCGGATGCCTCTACGACTTGACGGGGTGGGGCGGCAGGGACTAACCGTTTTTCAAATCAAAGATTTCGCGGTCATCGCCGATGAGAGCAGGCGCCTTTGCGCACCTCACGGAATGAAACGCAGCGTTTCAACAGGGAGAACGACCTCATGGACATTACACGCAGGGCGTACGTCGGTGGCATGGGTGCCGCGATCGGCTCGACGATGCTGCCCGGTACATCGCTTGGCCAGGGCGCTACGATCCCGGGTTTGCCGTCGACGCTGATCTGGAGCGTCTACGACGTCGGCGCATCGGGCTATGTCGAGGCCTCGGCAATCGCAGATGCGATGGGCAAGAAGTACGGATCGCGCGTGCGCCTGCAGCCTTCGGGCACGTCGATCGGGCGTCTGCAGCCGCTCAAGCAGCGGCGCGCGACTCACGGCTGGCTCGCGACCGAAGTCTATTTCGCCGCCGAGGGCCTCTACGAATATGCGTCTCCTGAATGGGGGCCGCAGGACCTGCGCACCCTGCTCGGACGCGTCAACACGTTGTCGATCGTCGCCACGAAGACGAGCGGCATCAAGACCTTCGCCGACCTGAAGGGAAAACGGTACGCGATCGCCAAGGCCAACACGTCGGTGAACGCGAAAGTGGAGCCGTTGCTCACTGCCGCCGGCATCAAGCTCAGCGACATGCAGCTCATCGAGTTCCCGAGCTACGGCGCGACGATGAAGGCGCTGATCGAGGGGAAGGCCGACGCGGCCGGTGCCTCGCCGCACACGGTGACGCTGAAGGAGCTCGAGGCCAGCCCGAACGGCATCCAGTGGATCGAGATCCCGGAATCCAACAAGGACCTGTGGACCAAGTTCCAGGCGGCACTGCCGCTCGCATCGCCCTACCATGAGGATCTCGGCGCGGGCATCACCAAGGACACGCCGGTGTGGATGATGGGGTTCCGCTATCCCATGATCACGGTCTACGCCGACGCGAAGGACGACGAGGTTTACGCCGTCACCAAGGCCGTCGTCGAAAACTACGACGACTACAAGGACGCCAGCCCGATCATGCCGCGCTGGGAAGTGTCGAAGTCGGGCGCCTATCCGATGGACGCTCCGTTCCATAGCGGCGCCATCAAGTATCTCAAGGAAAAGGGCGTCTGGAGCCCCGCGCACCAGACATGGCAGGACGCGATCAGCAAGCGCCAGGGCCTCATGCGGCAGGCATGGGCCGATATGATGGCCAAGGATTCGGCGGCAAAGGGCGCCGATGCGGCGAAGCTGACGGAGCTGTGGACGCCGCGGCGCGCGGAAATCCTGAAGTCGCTCTGATCCTTCTCGAAACGCATTGTGCCTCGTGCGCTCCCATCGTGGAGTGCGCGAGGCACCTTCGTTATTCGCTCCCGTTCCCTGCCTGCCTCAGGATGCTTGGCCATGGCCACTACGACGACCGAAACAGAAACCGTCTTGATGGAAGATCCCGAAGCCCGCTCCGGACGTCTGACGGGGGCTGCGTTCTGGGCCACGTTCGTCCTGACGGTGATCGGTCTCGTCCTCTCGATCAACCAGGTGTTCAATCTCGGTCTCGGCGGGTTCCGGCCGATCAGTACGGCCTACTACTACCTGATGATCGGCCTTTTCGGCGCGGTCGGGTTCCTTGCGTTCCCGGCGCTCAAATCGCAGAAGACGAACGTCAAGTGGTTCGACTGGATCCTGTCGGCGGCCATTCTGGGCCTCTCGATCTGGATCGCGCTCCGGGCGCAGGCCATCCTCGACGGCGGGTGGAACACGTCGGCGCCGTTCGAGGCGGTGATCGTCGCCGGCGTCTATGTGGCGCTGGTGCTCGAGGGACTGAGGCGGACCGGCGAGATCATCCTATTCGTCTTTTGCCTGATTTTCGCGACCTATCCGCTCTATGCGGGCTCGATGCCGGGCTTCCTGTGGGGGGTGCAACTCGATCTGCCGCAGACGCTGACCGAGCACGTCTATGGTCTCGAGAGCGTGATCGGCATTCCGATGCAGGTGGTGGCCGATACGCTGATCGGCTTCCTCGTGTTCGGCGTCGTGCTCGCCACGACGGGTGGTGGCGCGTTCTTCATGGATTTCGCGTCGTCGATGATGGGAACGTCGCGCGGTGGGCCGGCCAAGGTCGCGATCATCTCGTCGGGCCTCTTCGGCATGCTCTCCGGGAGCCCGACATCGAACGTTCTGACGACGGGCACGCTGACGATCCCGACCATGAAGCGGTGCGGCTATCCGCCGACCTATGCCGCGGCCGTCGAAGCGTGCGCCTCGACGGGCGGCGCATTGATGCCTCCGGTCATGGGGGCGGCCGCCTTCATCATGGCCAACTTCCTGAATGTGCCCTATGCGGAGGTCGTCACGGCGGCGTTTCTGCCGGCCATCCTGTTCTACTTCGCGCTGTTCATCCAGACCGACTTCTATGCGGCGCGGAACGGTCTCCGTGGCGTGTCGCCGGACGAAGTGCCGCCGTTGATGGCGACGCTCGCCGGGGGCTGGTACTACATCGCGGCTATCGTCGGATTGACGATCCTGCTGCTCGCCTGGCGGCTCGAGGGCGAGGCGCCCTTCTGGGTGGCTTTGTTCCTCGTGGCGGTCGCCGTGGTCCGGGCCAAAACGATCGGTTTTACGCCGATGCGCGCCGCTGGCCTGGTGGTCGACATCGGGCAAGCCATCGCGCAGATCCTCGGGTTGATCGCGGGTATTGGTCTCATCATCGGCGCGATGTCGATCACGGGCGTCGCCAACTCGTTCTCGCGCGAACTCGTGCAGTATGCGGGCGGCAATATCGGCCTCCTGCTGGCCACGGGCGCGCTGACGAGCTTCATCCTCGGCATGGGGATGACGGCGTCGGCCTGCTACATCTTCCTCGCCATCGTGCTCGCGCCGGCCCTCGTGAAGACGGGGCTCGATCCGATGGCGGTGCATCTCTACGTCTTCTACTGGGGCATTGTGTCGTTCATCACGCCGCCTGTCGCGCTGGCCGCGATCGCAGCCGCGTCGATCGCCAAGGCCGATGCGATGGCAGTCGGGTTCAAATCGCTCCGGATCGGCAGTCTGCTGCTGCTGCTTCCGGTTCTGTTCGTCCTGCAACCGGCGCTCATTCTCAAAGGCTCGCCGATGCTGGTCCTGCAGGTCGCGATGACTGCCATAACCGCCGTCATCCTGATCGCGGCGGCCTTCGAGGGTTACCTCTATGTCGTCGGATCGCTGTCGTTGGTCGCCCGTCTGCTGATCGGTATCGGCGGACTGCTCCTCCTCATTCCGGAGACGTACACCGATATGGCCGGCCTGGCGTTCGCGGCGATCGGCATCGTGATCGGACTGCTGACCCGAGAACGGGCTGCTGCAACCTAGCGGACCGGTCTTTGCGGCGAGGGCCGCTGGCGTCATAGCCGACCGCTGACATTTCCGATCAGGGGCCGGCAATCCGTCGCAGGTGCCGGCCGTACCTATTGCGATCGGTCAATTCCGGACGATCGGGCCTGTGCGACAAAGCGCGGGTCGGGCCTGCAGGGGTTACATATAGCGTTTTTCGAATGTAACCTCCGGGCCGATCGTCGAAGAGCCGGTGAGACCGGCGTCTTGCGGGAGCGGCCGACTGCCGGGCCTGCAAGCTTCGAGGCGCCGTGAGGCTCCTCGGGACCATGTGGAGACGTTACGAGATGGATTACGCCCGCACCCTCGGGGAAGCCTTGGCCCGCATTCGCAGCGAAGGGCGCTATCGCGTCTTCGCCGACATCTGCCGGACGCGCGGCGACTTCCCGAAAGCCCTGCGGCACGACACGGGCGGTGTCAGGGACGTGACCGTCTGGTGCTCGAACGACTATCTCGGCATGGGGCAGCATCCGGCCGTACTCGCCGCCATGCACGAGGCGATCGACAAGGTCGGGGCAGGCTCGGGCGGCACGCGCAACATCTCGGGCACGACGCATTATCACGTGGAACTCGAGGCGGAACTCGCCGATCTGCACCAGAAGGAAGCAGCCCTCGTCTTCACATCGGCGTTCGTCGCCAACGACACGACGCTCGCTACGCTGCAGAAGCTGTTTCCGGGCTCGCTGATCCTTTCCGACGAGAAGAATCACGCCTCGATGATCGCCGGCATCCGTAACGGGGGCGGCGACAAGGTGATCTTCGCGCACAACGATCTCGGGGATCTCGAGGCCAAACTTGCGGCCGTGCCGATGGACCGGCCGAAGATCATCGCGTTCGAGAGCGTCTATTCGATGGACGGTACCATCGCGCCGATCGCGGGAATCGCGGCTCTGGCGAAGAAGTACAAGGCGCTGACCTATCTCGACGAAGTGCATGCCGTCGGCATGTACGGGCCGCGCGGTGGCGGCGTCGCCGAGCGCGACGGCATGCTCGGCGAGATCGACATCATCAACGGCACGCTCGCCAAGGGTTTCGGCGTCATGGGCGGTTACATCGCCGCCAGCCGCGACCTCTGCGACGCGATCCGCAGCTATGCGCCCGGCTTCATCTTCACCACGTCGCTGGCGCCCGCCATCGCGGCAGGCGCCATCGCTTCCATCCGTCACCTCAAGGTGTCGCAGCTCGAACGTGCGCGGCATCAGGAGCGGGCGCGGACCCTGAAGCGGCGGCTCAAGAACGCCGGGCTGCCGGTGATCGACAACCCAAGCCACATCGTGCCGGTTCTGGTCGGCGATCCGGTGATCTGCAAGAGGGTGACGGACCTGCTGCTCGACCGGCACGGCATCTACGTGCAGCCGATCAACTATCCGACGGTGCCGAAAGGCACGGAGCGGTTGCGGCTGACGCCGACGCCGCTGCATACCGACGCCGACATGGACCGGCTCTGCGCCGCGCTCACCGAGTTGTGGTCGGAATGCCCGGTGAGCCTCGAGCAGAAGCGGGCTGCAGAATAGCCCGCCCATTCGTTCCGGCGCGCGGGCGGCGCTCCGCCCGCTGCCGATCGGCCCAGCTCAGCCGCCCGTCGACGGCTGGCGCTTCGACATGAAGGCCAGGCGTTCGAAGAGGTGAACGTCCTGCTCGTTCTTCAGGAGCGCGCCGTGCAGCGGCGGGATCAGCTTCTTCGGATCGCGCTCCTTCAGCATCTCCGGCCCGATGTCCTCGTTCATGAGCAACTTCAGCCAGTCCAGCAGTTCGGACGTGGATGGCTTCTTCTTGATGCCCGGCACCTCGCGCATGTCGAAGAAGATCTTCATCGCCTCCGAGGCCAGCATTCCCTTCAGCCCCGGGAAGTGCACCTCGACGATGGCCTTCATGGTCTCGGGGTCGGGGAACTTGATGTAGTGGAAGAAGCAGCGGCGCAGGAAGGCGTCCGGCAGCTCCTTTTCATTGTTCGAGGTGATCATCACGATCGGGCGGCGGCGGGCCTTCACCGTCTCGTTCAGCTCGTAGACGAAGAACTCCATCCGATCGAGTTCCTGGAGGAGGTCGTTCGGGAACTCGATGTCGGCCTTGTCGATCTCGTCGATCAGGAGGACGGGGCGCTCGTCGGCCGTGAAAGCCTCCCAGAGCTTGCCGCGCTTGATGTAGTTGCGGATGTCCTTCACGCGCTCGTCGCCGAGCTGGCTGTCGCGCAGGCGCGAGACCGCGTCGTATTCGTAGAGGCCCTGCTGCGCCTTGGTGGTCGACTTGATGTGCCACTCGATCAGCGGCGCGCCGAGCGCGCGTGCGACCTCAACGGCGAGCACCGTCTTGCCGGTGCCCGGCTCGCCCTTGATGAGCAACGGTCGCTCGAGCGTGATCGCGGCGTTGACCGCGATCTTCAGATCATCCGTTGCGACGTAGGATTTCGAGCCGGTGAATTTCATGGGACCTGGCGACCTCTCTCGGCGGCGAGCACAAACGAGAGGAAGCTTAGGTTCAGGCGCGATGCGCATCAAGCGTGAACAGAGGGCCTGAAATGCGATGCGCCACCCCCGTGTGCGGGCAGGGGTGGCGCATCGTCGGCCGGTGCTGCTCGCGAACCCGGGCGGACGGTGTTGGGGAGCGTCCGTCCGGCAGGCTCGCTTCAGGTGGAGAGGCGGGTGATGCAGCGCCGGCTCCGGGTCGGTCTCTGACGGGTCTCCTCTTGACGATCTGATGGACACTCGCGGCGTCGGCAACGAGGGCTGGAGGCACCCTCCTCACCGCATGCCGGCAAAGTTTCTCCTGGCTGGATGCGTCCGCCTTCGGATCGTCCGATCGGGGGTGGGAGGCATTCCCCGACCCGACGAGCCTTGGCAGTTGGCACACCAGGAGGTGTCTCACATTCGTTCAACACGACCTTAGGTTACATTCAAGATGTGAATTCCATCTAAACGGGAATTGTCGGTCTGGATACGCTCGCTGGTTGCCGGAGACGGCGTCGCGCCGCCGAAATTAGCGGTGTTCAACGATGCAGCCGGCTGAGAGGTGGCCGACGGCCGGTTTTTCTTGACTTGAGAAAACAGGAACTTAAATACGCGAGCCATACCGGCTTCTCTGATATATGAGCGACCCGGCCGGTCGTAGCGATCGAGGCTCGACGTCCCATGGCAGCTCGTAAAGCACACTCGCCGAAAGCGAAGACCAAGTCTGCGAAGCCCTCGGCTCGCCAGGTCGGCAAATCCTCGAGCGGAACTGCCAAAAGAACGGCCGTCGCGGCCACTCTGGCCAAAGTGAAGCCAGAATTGAGCGTCACCAAGCGGCCGAAGGCTGCGGCGCAGGGCAACGGCCGCAGCGCGTCATCCAAGGCCGCATCGCAGCCGTTGCAGGTCCAGACTGAATTTCGTGCAGGGGCAAAGCACCTGTCGACGCGGACCGAGACTCTCGTCACAAGCATGGCCGGAGTGGAGGCCAGCGTGCCGCAGTCTCGCGGACGAGGTGTACGAGCAGATACGAGGGGCCGCGGCATGACGACGAAGAGACGGGCCGGAGACGCGGTCGACGGCAAGGGGAGCAGGGGCAGGTCGCCGGCGAGCGAGCCGGTTCGGGTCAAGGCGGATGCCACTGACCCGGCAGGACCCATCACCGTGAAGATCGGACGAGGCGGGGACGTGTCGACGGCCATGAAAAAGACAGGTGAAGGCGGCGCCAGCGCGGTCCAGCTTCCGAACGGCTATCGTCCGTCCGACAGCGAGCCGTTCATGAACGAACGCCAGCGAACCTATTTCAGGAACAAGCTGATCGCCTGGAAGGAAGAGATCATCCGCCTCAATCGGGAAACGCTGCAAGGGCTGCACGAGGACAGCGCCCAGCATGCCGACGTGGCTGACCGGGCGACCTTCGAGACCGATCGGGCGCTCGAACTGAGGGCGCGCGACCGCCAGCGCAAGCTGATCGCCAAGATCGACGCGGCCATCGCGCGCATCGAGGACGGCTCCTATGGTTATTGCGAGGAGACGGGCGAGCCGATCAGCCTCAAGCGGCTCGACGCGCGTCCGATCGCAACGCTGTCGATCGAGGCGCAGGAGCGCCATGAGCGGCGTGAGCGGGTGTTCCGCGAAGAGTAAGATCTGAAATCGGCGGCCCGCTCCAGTTTCGGCGAGCCGAGCCGTCCTTTCGGTTCGATCAGACGCGCTCCAGAAGTGCCGCGATCGTCTGGCCGCCCGAAGCGCCGGCTGCGGCAATGGCGCGAGATCCGGATCGGGCACGGTCGTCACGGACGAGATCCGTGAAGAGACGGGTCACGACAACAGCACTCGCCGCGCCACCCGGTTGCCCGCGGGCCAGCTGCCCGCCGTCGCTGTTGAGGCGGCTCGACGCTTCGCCGAGGCCAGCCTGCACGGCCAGCGCCTGCACCGCAGAGGTTTCCGCGAAGGCGATCGCGGCCACGCCGGACAGAGTCTCCAGACGGGTTCGCTCCGCCAGACGGCGGATCGCGATCAAGGGCGCCTCGTTCTCGATCTCCGGAGAAACGCCGAACGACACGGAGGCGGCGATCCGGATGGCAGGCGGTGCGCCCAGGTCGCGCCAGATGCGCTCGGAGACCGCGACCACGATTGCGGCTCCATCGGCCGGAAGGCTCGTATTGCCTGCGGTCAGCGTGCCCTCGCCGTGGAAGGCCGGATAACTTTCCATGTCGTCGATGTCCGGCTCACCGACCAACTCGTCGCGGGCCTCCTCGGGCTTCGACTTTATGGCGACGATCTCGCGCACGAAGCCCTGGGCCGTGCGGGCCAGCCCGGCCTTGATGTGGCAGGCGAGCGCGTACTCGTCCTGCCGGCTGCGCGACAGCCCGAGGCGGGTGGCACAGGATTCCATCGCCTCGATCGCCGACAGATCGCCGCGTTCGCCGTCGTCGACCTGATTGAGGCCGAGAAAGCGCGGCATGTGGAAGATCGTTCGCGGCTTGGCGATGCGCCAGGGGGCGGTGGAGAACGAGTCCGCGCCACCGGCCACGGCTATCTCCGCCTCGCCGCATGCGATGGTCCTGGTCGCGGCGAGGATCGCCTCGAGGCCCGATGCCGTGTGGCGGTCGATCGACAGCGTCGCCGCGCGATCGGGAAGGCCGGCGATGAGCGCGACGAGACGCGCGGGATTGCCGCCTGCCAACGTGTTGCCGAGGATCAGCATATCGACACGGTCGGGCTCGATGCCGACGTCGGCCAGCGCGCGGATCACGACAGGGGCGGCGAGGTCCTCCACCCGACGGTTGCGATGGAGGCCTCCGAGACGGCCATTGGCGACACGACGGGCCGCGATGATGTAACTTTTCGAACTGCTCATGGGGAGATGAATGGCTCGTTGGGGCCCGCCTGCGTTCCGAGGGAATGAGACGACCCGATTTCGATATAGGGGAGCATGACAAATTGGCGAAAAATTGCAGCCGCCGCCAGAACGCCGCGCGGCTCGTCTGGCGCCATGTTATAGGATAACCAAACAGCCGTTCGAGACGTGAGGCCCGAGCGGGGCTCGAGCGGACAGGAGGCAGAATGCCATCAATGCCTGCGACGGCCGGTTTTGCATCGCCGGGTCATGATCATGGCCCGTGCCTCGACGACGTCGTCGAACGCGCCAAGGCGGCCTTCGACCGGGAGGGCCTTCGCCTGACCCCGCTCCGGCGACATGTCCTCGAGGAAATCGCCCAGTCGCACCGGGCCGTCGGGGCTTACGAGGTGCTCGAGAACCTGGCGCGGAAGGGCGGGCGGCGGCTGGCTCCCATCTCGGTCTACCGGGCGATCGATTCGCTGGTCGCGGCGGGGGTCGTGCATCGGCTGGAAAGCCGCAACGCATTTTTCGCCTGCCATGCGCCGCACGGCGGCGACCGCCGGCAGATCATCCTTGCCTGCGAGCAGTGCGGTGCCGTGGCGGAGGTCACGGAAAAAGCCGTCTTCCAGGGGATCGCGGGTGCCGCGAAAGCCGCTAGTTTCGATATGCGCCGCGCGCTGGTCGAGGTGATGGGCGTGTGCGGCGGCTGCCGAACGGCGGAAGGGGCTGCGACGTGACGACCGCCGACGGCCGGACTTCAGGAGCGGCGGGCGGGCATGATCATCACCATGGAGCCCATCACCACACTCATCACGATCATGGCTCGGGATGTGACCCGTCGGTCGTGACGCCGCCCGATCCGAAGGCGCTGCTTTCAGGTCGCGGCATCACGTTCGCACGCGGCGGGCGCACGATCCTCGACGGCATCGACATCGACGTCCGCCCCGGCGAGATCGTGACGCTGATCGGGCCCAACGGCGCGGGCAAGACGACACTCGTCAGGACGCTCCTCGGCCTCGAGACTCCCGATCAGGGCACCGTCATGCGGCGGCCCGGGCTCGTCGTCGGCTACGTGCCGCAACGCTTCGAGCGCGACGCAGCGGTGCCGCTCTCGGTGGCGCGGTTCCTGACCCTCGGCAAGCCGGTGGTGCGCACGACCGTCGCCGCGGTGCTGGATGAAGTCGGGGCGGCGCATGTGATCGACCGGCAGCTGGTGAAGCTTTCGGGCGGCGAGTTGCAGCGTGTCGTCCTCGCCCGGGCCCTGGTTCGCGATCCGGACGTGCTCGTGCTCGACGAGCCGGCGCGCGGCGTCGATCATCTCGGCGAGGCGGAGCTCTATGCGCTGATCGGCCGGTTGCGGGACCGGCGTGGCCTCGGCGTGCTGCTGGTCAGCCACGACCTCCATGTCGTCATGGCGCAGAGCGACCGCGTGCTGTGCATCAACCGGCACGTGTGCTGCCACGGCGTGCCGGAAACGGTGGCGCAGCATCCGGAATACATGCGCCTCTTCGGCACGGCGGCGCGGGCGTTCGCGATCTACCAGCACCATCACGATCACGAGCATGCGCTGACCGGAGAGCCGCTCCCCTCATCTTCGGCGCACGCAGACACGAACCGATGACAGATCCCTTCATCCTGCGCGCGCTGCTGGCGTCGGTCGGCGTCGCCATCGTGGTGGCGCCGCTCGGGTGTCTCGTCGTCTGGCGGCGGATGTCCTACTTCGGCGCGACGATCGCGCATGGCGGGCTGCTCGGCGTGGCGCTGGGTCTCGCGCTCGACATCGACCTGACGCTCGGGGTGGTCCTTGTGGCACTGGCGCTCGGCGGACTGATGCTGGGCCTCGGCCGGCAACGGGCGGTGCCGGCGGACAGTCTCCTCGGCATCCTCTCGCATGCGGCGCTGGCGGGTGGCATCGTCGCGGCAGCGCAGCTTTCGGGGCAGCGGCTCGATCTGATCGGCTATCTCTTCGGTGACGTGCTCGCCGTCGGGACCAGCGATCTCGTCTGGCTCGGCGCCGGCGGGATCGTCGTGCTCGGCGTCGTCGGATGGCTGTGGCGCACGCTGGTTGCCGTCGCGGTTCACGAGGAACTGGCCATGGCGGAAGGCCTGCCGGTCCGGATCGCGGAAGCTGCGCTCGTTCTCCTCCTGGCGCTGACCGTCGCCATCGCGATGAAGATCGTCGGCGTGCTGCTCATCGTGGCGTTCCTGGTCATGCCGGCCGCGGCCGCACGACCGTTCGCGGGCACGCCGGAAGCCATGGTCGGTCTCGCGGCGGTGATCGGGGCGCTCTCGTCGGCGGCCGGGCTCGGGGTCTCGATCGGCATCGACGTGCCCGCCGGACCGGCGATCGTGCTCGTCATGTCGGCGGTCAGCGCGGCGTCGATCGTGTGGCAGTCGCTCAGGCGCGATTGAGCGTGCGGCGCCGGTCGCTCGCTGACCCTCAGGTACCGCGCGGCTTGGCGCGCGCCGTCGGCGTCGCGTTCGCCGGATCGTCGGGCCAGACGTGCTTCGGGTAGCGGCCCTTCATCTCCGATTTCACGTCCTTCCACGATCCCGCCCAGAAGCCCGGCAGGTCGCGCGTGATCTGCACGGGGCGGCCGGCCGGCGACAGGAGATGCAACGTCAGGGGCAGGCGTCCCTCGGCGATGGTCGGGTGGCGCGTCAGACCGAACAGCTCCTGCACGCGACAGGCCACGACCGGCGCGCCGTCGCTTTCGTAGTCGATGGGGTGGCGATTGCCGGTGGGCGCCTCGAAGTGCGTCGGGGTCGCCGCGTCGAGGCGCTGGCGGAGGGGCCACGGCAGCAGCGCATCGAGGGCCGCGCCGAGTTCGTCGGCCGTGATGTCGGCGAGCCGCGTCGCACCGACGATGAAGGGCGCGAGCCAGGTGGTGGCCGTCGCGGCGAGGCCCGCATCGGAGAGATTGGGCCAGACGTCGGCGCCGGAGCCACCCGCGACGCCGGCCACGAAGGCGACGCGGTCGCGAAGCTGGCGCTGGGCGCGGCTCCAGGGCAGCCGGTCGATGCCGAGGCGGGCGATGCCCTCGGCGAGGGCGACGGCGGTCGCTTCGTCGGCCGCGACGGGGCGCGGCTCGCTGGCGAGAACGATTGCGTCGAGGCGGCGCTCGGCGCGGGCGCGGAGCGCGGCCGTCGACGGATCGAAGGCGATCTCGGTGCGGCTCGTGATGCGTCCGGCGGCGACGGTTTCGAGTTCGCTCTCGTCGAGGCGGGCCGCGAGCGTGATGCGGGCTGCCGCCGCGACGCCCGTCATGTCGGCCACAACGACGAACGGCGCGCCGGAGAGGGAGACGGCGGGATCGATCTGCCCGGCGCGGCCGTTGGCCAACAGGTAGGTGCCGCGCGCGCCACGGGCCTTGGCGATGCGATCGGGGAACGCGAGCGCGAGGATGGCGCCGGTCGAGAGCGGCTCCGTCGGTCTATCGCGCCGGCCGGACCCCTGGGTCTCGGCGGCCCGCGCCCACGTCTCGGCCATGTGGCGCAGGCCGTCGCTTCGGGCACCCCGGTCGCGCGCGAGGCCCTGCAGGCGATCGTCGAGGTCAATCGACTGGCCGCCGGCACCGCGTTCCGAGAGGACGGCGGCGATCATGGCTGCCTGCCGGGCCGCGCCTTGCGTACCTGCCGCGATCACCATGCGGGCGAGGCGCGGGGGCAGCGGCAGGTCACGGATGCGGCGGCCGGCGTCGGTCAGGCGGCCGTCGGCGTCGATCGCGCCGAGCGTCTCGAGATCCGTGCGGGCCGCGGCGAGTGCGCCCTGTGGTGGCGGATCGAGCCAGGCGAGGGTGTGCGGATCGGTGACGCCCCACGCGGCGCAATCGAGCAGCAGCGGTGCGAGGTCGGCTGCGAGCATCTCGGGCGGGGTGTAGGGGATCAGCCCTTGCGTCTCGGGCTCGCTCCACAGCCGATAACAGACGCCCGGCTCGGTGCGGCCGGCGCGGCCCCGGCGCTGGTCGGCGGTGGCGCGGGAGGCGCGGACCGTTTCGAGACGCGTGACGCCGGCTTCGGGCTCGTAGCGCGGCAGGCGTTCGACGCCGCTATCGACCACGATGCGCACGCCGTCGATGGTGATCGAGGTCTGGGCGATGGCGGTGGCGAGGACGACCTTGCGGCGGCCGATCGCCGGTGGCCGGATGGCCTCGCGCTGGGCCTTGCCGTCGAGGCCGCCATGCAACTCCACGATATCGAAGGGGCCGGCGAGCGTGTCCCTCAGTTTCTCGGCGGTGCGGCGGATCTCGCCCTGGCCCGGCAGGAACGCCAGCAGCGATCCCGGTTCCTCGGTGAGCGCGCGGCGGATGGTCGTCGACATGGCGTCGACGAGGCCGGCGCGGTCGGGCGGGCGGCCGACATGGCGGGTTTCGACGGGGTAGGCGCGACCGAGCGATTCGATCACGGGCGTTGCCGCGCCGAGCAGGGCCGCGACCCGGGCGCCGTCGAGGGTCGCGGACATGACGAGGAGGCGCAGGTCGTCGCGCAATCCGGCGCGGGCGTCGAGGGCCAGCGCGAGGCCGAGGTCGGCGTCGAGCGAGCGCTCGTGGAACTCGTCGAAGATGACGAGGCCGACGCCGTCGAGGGACGGATCGTCGAGGACGAGGCGCGTGAAGACGCCTTCCGTCACCACCTCGATCCGCGTCCGGGCCGAGACGCGCGTGTCGAGCCGGGCGCGGACGCCGATCGTGTCGCCGACGCGCTCGCCGCGTGTGTCCGCCATGCGTTCGGCGGCGGCGCGGGCGGCGATCCGGCGCGGCTCGAGCAACAGGATCTTGCGGCCGGCGAGCCAGGCTTCGTCGAGCAGAGCCGGGGGGACGCCTGTCGTCTTGCCGGCGCCGGGGGGGGCCACCAGCACGGCGGAGGTGCCCTCGCGGAGCGCGTCGCGGAGCGCGGGGAGGGCGTCCAGCACGGGGAGGTTGTCAGGGGCCGGCACTCTCGGCGTATCCTTCGGGCAGCGGGGCGGCGCGGAGAGGGCCGCATGTCGCTTCGCGAGCGAGGCCAGCCTCGCGCTCCGCCGGAGGGCGGAGCCCTCCGGACCACCCACCTTTTTCGAGGAAGGTCATAGCCGATGCGCATCGTCGACGCCCAGATCCATCTTTGGACCAAAGGCCATGTCGTGCCGCCCCACCGGACGACGCCGTACCTCCTCGACGAGGCCATCCGGGACATGGATGCGGCAGGGGTGCACGGCGCCATCCTGCATCCGCCGGGTTGGGACGACGTCTCGCACGCGCAGGCGCTCGACGCCGTGAAGGCCTATCCGGATCGTTTCGCCATCCTTGGCCGCATCCCGCCCGAAGACCCTGCGCGGCACGGCGAGGTCGCGACGTGGCTCTCGCAGCCGGGCGTGGTCGGGCTCCGCTACGCGTTCCTGCAGCCGCACATGACGACATGGCCGACCGACGGCACCATGGATTGGCTGTGGCCGGCGGCCGAAAAGCACGGCGTGCCGATCGCGCTCCTGTGCGGCGCTTTCCTGCCGGTCGTCGACCGGATCGCGGCGAGGCACCCCGGGCTCAAGCTGATCGTCGACCACTTCGGCGTGGCGCGCGGGAATAAGGACGCGGCGGCGTTCGTCACCATGCCCGAGGTGGTGAAGCTGGCGCGCCATCCCAACGTGGCCGTCAAGGTGACCGGTGGCCCGCAGTACGTGACCGACGGCTATCCGTTCCGCTCGCTGACGCCCTACTACAAGGCCGTCTACGACGCCTTCGGGCCGCGCCGCATGTTCTGGGGCACCGACATAACCCGGATGCCCTGCTCATGGGGCGCGTGCGTGTCGGCCTTCCGTGATCACCAGACGTGGATACCGGCGGCGGACATGGAGTGGGTGATGGGGCGGGGGATCTGCGAGTGGTTGGGGTGCCCAAGACTGCTGACCTGAAGCCTTCATCGCTCCATTCCCGTCATCCCCGCGCAGGCGGGGACCCACGAGCGGTGGGATTGTTTTGTGGTGTCGTGGGTGCCCGCCTGCGCGGGCATGACGCTGGGGGGGAGATGTCGTGGCTATGGTCGAACGGCCGCTCACCCCAGCAAGATCCCCCTGATCTCCGCGAAGGTCGCTGCGTCGGGGGCGACCAGGAGGCCGCCGGTGTTGTCGCCGGGGCGGTAGGGGGAACCGTCGTGCTTCGCGGCGACGTAGCCGTGGCCGCCGAGGATGGCGAGGCCGGGCAGATGGTCCCAGGGCTCGGTCTTGTTGTAGACGGCGAAGTGGACCTCGCCCGCGAGCAGCCGCATGTAGTCGACGCCGGCATAGACGACGCCTTCGAAGGCGCGGAAATGGCTCTCCTTGGCCTGCAGTTCGGCGCGGCGGGCCTCGGTCAGATTGCGCTTGCCGAGGAGGCCGGTCATCCCGGCGATGCGGGCGGGAACCGGGTGCCGTACGACCGGCGTCGGTGCGCTGCCGCCACGGCCCAGCCAAACGCCATGCCCTTGGCCGCCATAGGCGACGGCGCCGCGCGCCGGAGCCATGATCCAGCCCGCCGTGGCGACGCCGTCCTCGACCAGCGCCACCATCAGCGTGAAATCAGGCGCGCCCGTCGCGAAGTCCTGCGTGCCGTCGATCGGGTCGATGACCCAGCACGCGCCGCCGCCCCGGAGGCGCTCGATCACCGACGCATCGGCGGCGACGGCCTCCTCGCCGACGACGAGGGAGCCGGGGAGGTAGGCGGCAAGGCGTGCGGTGAGCGCTGCTTCTGCGGCGCTGTCGGCGATGGTGACGAGATCGTCGGGGCCGGTTTTTTCCGCGATGTCGGAGGTGGCGAGGTTGCGCCAGCGGGGCATCACCTCGGTCGCGGCGACGTCGGCGATGATGCGGGCGACGTCGGTGAGCATATGGGACGACATGAGGGGCTCCGTGGTTCGCCCGTCGGGCGAAATGCGAGAGGTTTCACCTCTCGCGCTCTTCGACCAGGGACGGCCGTCCCTGGACCCGGACGATGTCAGGTCAGCAAGAGTGTGTGGATTTCGCTCCATAGGTCGCGGTCGGGGGCGACGAGGACACCGCCCACCTTGTCGAGTGGGTCGAAGGGCGCGCCGTCGTGGCGGGCGGCGTGGAAGCCGGCTGCCAGCGCGATGGCATGGCCCGGCAGGTGATCCCACGGAAAGGTCGAGAAGTTGACGAGGAAGTGGCTCTCGCCGCTCAGGATGCGGCCGTAGTTGTGGCCGGCGCAGGTGGGTTTCACGTAGCCGCGGAAGCGGTGGCGCTGGACGGTCGGATCGCGGCGGCCGCGCGTCGTGAAGGCGCCCGTGCCGAGAATGCCCTCGAGGTCGGAGAGCGCAAGCCCGCGCTGTGGCGTGATGGGTTGGCGGATGCCTGCCGCTTCGCGCACCGCGCCGTCGCCGTCAGCGCCCATGTAGAGTACGTCCTCGGCGGGGGCGTGGATCCAGCCCGCGATCGGCCGGCCGCCAATGACCAGCGCCACCATGACGTCGAACGTCGGCGTGCCCTCGGCGAATTTCCTCGTGCCGTCGATCGGGTCGATCACCCACACGGGGCCGGACTCGCTGAACCGCGCCAGAACGCCCTCGTCGGCCGCGACGGCTTCCTCGCCGACGACGATGGAGCCGGGTAGGGCGTCCGCCAGCCGTCGGGTCAGGGCGACCTCGGCCGCGTGATCGGCGATCGTCACCAGATCGCCGGCCGGGGATTTGCGTTGCACGTCGTCGCGGCCGAGGTTGCGCCAGCGCGGCATGATTTCGGTCGCCGCAACGTCGCGGACGATGTCCGCTATCCTGTCGAGATCGACCGTCGCCATCGCGCCACGCCTCGCAATTCCATGCCCACGCCCCCTCTTGCCATGCCGAGGGAGCGCGGCGAATGCCGCAAATTGGCCTCATCTCTTTTCATTGTGGCGCCGGACAACTCAGACTCGAACCTGCGGGAGACGCCATGCGGCGGTTTCGGACCCTTGCGCTTGCCGTCCTGTTCGCCAGCCTGGCGCTTGCGGCTCCGGTGTTGCCGGCTGCGGCCCGCGTGCAGCAGGCCCCGGCCAGCCGGGTGGCCCTCGACGTACCCGACGGATTCGAGGTGGCGCGCCAGTTCTCCGGCTTCATCCGGCCCGACATCGGCGCCTCGCTGGTCATCGTCGAGATGCCGGCCGTCGCCTACGAGCAACTGGCAACGGGGCTGACGCCCGAGGCGCTGCAGGCCAAGGGCATCGAGAAGGCGGCTCCGGCCAAGCTCGCGCGGGAGGGGAGCTATCTCTTTCTCAAGGGCGAGCAGAAGAGCGCGATGGGGCTCGTGGACAAGTTTCTGCTCGCCTTCCGCGAGGACGGGGTGACGGCGCTGATCACGGCGAACGTGCCGCGACAGGCGATCCAGGACGGAGCCGTGTCAGCCGTTGGGATCGAAACGATCCTCGCGTCGGCGCGCATCGCCGAACGGGCGGCGGCGGCCAAAGCCCTGTTCCAACTCGGATATCTCGGGCCGTTCAAGGCGGCCGGGACCATCCTCGGCACGACGCACGCCTACACGCTGGATGGGCGGCTCGAGCCCCAGAAGCCCAGGGAGAAGCGGGCGCTTCTGATCGTGGCGCCGTCGCTCGACAAGCGGGCGGTGCCCGGGGACGATACGTTCGCGGAGACGCTGCTTGCCGGGCTGAGCGGTCTCAAGGAGATCAAGGTCGTGGACCGGTCGCGGGGGGTGATCGCGGGGCTCGAGACGATCGAACTCGTCGCCGACGCCGTCGACAAGGCGGACGGAAGCCCCGTCACGGTGATGCAGACGCTCATTCGCGGCAAGGACGGTGGATACTTCCGCATCGTCGGGCAGATGCCATCGCAGGATGCGGACGTGCTGATCCCCGAGATGCGCAAGATCGCGGCGTCGTTCGCGCCCGTCGAATAGCGCGCGCTCAGCGGGCGGGCTGGACCGAGGCCGATGCCGGGCGGGGCTTCTTGCGAACCGGGGCAGGCGCCGGGTCGTGCGCCTCGACGCGCTCCAGGCTGTCGAGGCGCGGCGGCTCCACGCCCCAGCTCGAATTGGACCTGCCGAAGGTGCGGCCGACGTCGAACAGACGGCGCATTTCCTTGGGCTGGAAGCGCAGCGGGTCGTCGATGTCCTTCACCGTGTCCGGCACATAGAGGATGCGGAACTGGCTGCGGGCCTGCCGCGTCGTCACGTAGGCCTGATAGATGGTCTTGTAGGTGAGGCCGCGCATCAGCTCCGAGACCGAGCGGCGCGTGATGCCGAGGACGGTCGCCTTCACGGGGCTCGCCGCTTCGGTCTGCAGCGACAGCTTGCCGTTGACCAGCATGTAGACGGTCTTCTTCTTCTGCGGGCCTTCGACCATGAACGAGCGCAGCAGGATCGGCGCCTTGACGCCGCCATCGACGTGCATGCGTGGTCCGCCCTTGTCGTCGGCATTGCGGACGTAGACGGGCTTGAAGAAGCCCGGGAAGGCGGCCGAGGCGACCAAGACGTCGCGATAGGTGTCGAGGCGGTTCGGATGACCACTCGCCGCGATACCGCCCATGTCCCAGACCACGACGGTGCCGTTGTCGAGATCCGTGGTCGCGACGTAGATGCGGCGGCCCTTGGCATGCTCGGCGGCGACCGCGTCGAGGAGACGGGGCGTCACCACCTTTTCCACCATGGAGCGGAACGGTCCCGTGTCGTAGAGGCTCTCGTCGAAGAGGCCCGCGATGCCCCGGCTCTGATAGATCTCGTCGTTGGTGATCCTGGTGTAGAAGCGCTCGATCTCCCCGTCCCACGCCGGGCCGAGGAAGGCGAACGTCGCGATCAGCGCGCCCGTCGACACGCCGGTGACGATGTTGAAGACGGGGCGTTTGCCGCTTTCGGTCCAGCCCTTCAGGACGCCGGCGCCGAAAGCGCCGTCCGAGCCGCCGCCCGAGATGGCGAGGACGTTCAGCTCGGACGTCGGCAGGGCGGGACTGACCTCCTTGCCGACGATGGTGGCACCCGGCGGAGGATCGAGCGGCTTGTTGTCGGAGCTGAAAAGCGGAATGGCGCCGAAGTTCGCCGAAGTCGATACGGCGTCGTCGCCCGGACGCACGGAGGCCGCGCAAGCCGCCAGCGTCACGACCAGCAGCAGGCCGATCAGTCGCGCCGTGAGGGACGACGGAAGCATGTGGGTTCGGTCCGGAAGAGGTGGGCGCCGCACGTTTCGATCACCTGGCTTGTCAATTGCGGCGCGGATGGGGCCGGAACGCAACCGCCCGCCCGCTGTCGTCGCTTGGGAAGTGGCGAAATTAGCATAGCCCGAGGCCCGGTTCGACGCCCGCCGTGCATCATCGACAGACTTCGTGATGCGTGGGATGTGACGCTTGGGCGCCGGTACAACCGGTCGAGCCGTCTTGAGGCCGCCCCCTGGAGCGGCTAACCAGCGGCCATGAGCGACAAACCGATTCTCCCCGGCCCCGGGCCGATCGAAGCCGTGCCCCTCAAGGTGGCCCTCGAGGAGCGCTATCTCGCCTACGCCCTGAAGACGATCATGGATCGGGCGTTGCCGGACGTGCGCGACGGCCTGAAGCCCGTGCACCGGCGCATCGTGTTCGCCATGCGCGATCTGGGGCTGACGCCGACGTCGGCCTACATGAAGTCGGCGCGCGTCGTCGGCGACACGATGGGCAAGCTGCATCCGCACGGCGACGGCGCCATCTACGACGCCATGGTGCGGCTGGCGCAGGATTTCTCCTCGCGTTATCCGCTCGTCGACGGGCAGGGCAACTTCGGCAACATCGACGGCGACAACCCGGCGGCCCACCGCTACACCGAGGCGCGCCTCACGACGATCGCGGAGGCGCTGCTCGAGGGCATCGACGAGAACGCCGTCGATTTCCGCCCGAACTACGACGAGAAGGAGCAGGAGCCGTCGGTTCTGCCGGCGGCGTTCCCCAATCTGCTCGCCAACGGCGCTTCGGGCATCGCAGTCGGTATGGCGACCAACATTCCGCCGCACAACGTCGACGAGATCTGCCAGGCGCTCCTGCATCTCATCAAGCATCCGAATGCGACCGTCGAGAAGCTGCTCGACTTCATCCAGGGGCCGGATTTTCCCACGGGTGGCGTGCTGGTCGAGCCCAAGGAGACGATGATCGAGTCCTATCGCACGGGGCGTGGCAGCTTCCGTCTCCGGGCGAAATGGCATCGCGAGGACACGGGGCGGGGCGGCTACCAGATTGTCGTCACCGAGATTCCCTATCAGGTGCGTAAGGGCGCGCTCTACGAAAAGATCGCGGAGCTGTTCCAGGAGAAGAAGCTGCCGCTGCTCGGCGACGTCAGGGACGAATCGGCCGAAGACGTGCGGCTGGTGCTCGAGCCCCGCGTGCGCACCGTCGATCCGATCGTGCTCATGGAGAGCCTGTTCAAGCTCACCGAGCTGGAGATCAAGTTCGGCCTCAACATGAACGTGCTGACGGCGGGACAGATTCCGGCCGTGCTCGGCCTCAGGGACGTGATGTGGCTCTGGCTCGAGCATCGCCAGGAGGTGCTGATCCGGCGCACGGAGCATCGCCTTTCGAAGATCGCGCACCGACTCGAGGTGCTCGCCGGCTACCTGATCGCGTATCTCAACATCGACGAGGTGATCCGTATCGTCCGCTACGAGGACGAGCCGAAAGCCAAGCTGATGAGTACGTTCGGGCTCTCGGACGTGCAGGCCGAGGCGATCCTCAATCTGCGGCTCAGGTCGCTGTCGCGGCTCGAGGAACAAGAGATCCGGGCCGAGCACGACAAGCTCTCCGGCGAGCAACGGACGCTGCAGTCGCTCGTCGCCTCCGACGAGAAGCAGTGGGAGCAGATCGGCGACGAAGTGCGCCGCATCCGCGAGACGTGGTCGAAGAAAACGCCGCTCGGCAAGCGGCGGACCGCCGTCGAGGACGCGCCGACCGTCGAGATCGATTTGGATCAGGCCTTCATCGAGAAAGAGCCCCTCACCATCCTGCTCTCCGAGAAGGGCTGGGTGCGCGCGCTCAAGGGCCACCAGGACGACCTCGCCAAGGTCGAATTCAAGCAGGGCGATGCGTTCAAGCGCGCGATCAAGGCCTATACGACCGACAAGATCCTGGTGTTTTCGACAAACGGCAAATTCTACACGCTCGAAGCGAGCCAGTTGCCCGGTGGGCGTGGGCACGGCGAGCCGTTGCGGCTGATGGTCGACGTGGAGGAGACGGCGGATTTCGTCGAGATCTTCGTCCACGAGCCGGGCCGCAAGCTGCTGGTCGCGGCGACGTCCGGGCATGGCTTCGTCGTCCCGGAGGACGACGTCATCGCGTCGACGCGGAAGGGCAAGCAGGTGCTCAACGTCGATACCGGCGCCGAGGCGCGGGTGTGCGTGCCGGCCATCGGCGATCAGGTGGCGACGGTCGGCGACAACCGGAAGATGCTCGTTTTCAGCCTCGCTGAAGTGAACGAGATGGGGCGCGGCAAGGGCGTCTATCTGCAGCGCTTCAAGGACGGTGCGCTCTCCGACGTGCGCGTCTTCCAGAAGTCGGCCGGGCTCACCTGGCTCGATCCGGCCGGGCGGACGTTCACGCTGTCGTGGTCCGAGCTGCGGGAGTGGGTCGGCGAGCGGGCACAAGCCGGCAAAGTGGTGCCCAAAGGGTTCCCGCGCTCGAACCGGTTCGGCCCGGCTTTCGGCGGGTAGCGGAGCGGTGAGCCGCATTTCGAGCCCGGTAAGGCAGCCGGGCTCGTCCTCGGCGCGCGGATGCTGATCGTGGCCGGGTACCGTCGTCGCGACGGTCCTCGGTTTCCATCCGCCGATATCGCTGGCGGGCATCAATCCGACGGCCGGGGCGTCGCCGACGCATCTGCTCTGCGACCTGCTCTTCCGGTGAGCGGTCGCACGCATCCAACACCAAAAGCCCGGAATGCGGCGCATCCCGGGCTGTCAGTGATAGCCGGTCCAACCGGGAAATCAGGCCGAAGCGGCGACCTTCACGGCGCCGCGCCGCAGATTGGCGGCCTTCTTGGAGCGCTGACGCGCGGCAATGGTCGCGCCGACGGCATTGGTCGCCTTCTTCGGCGCTGCGGCCCGCTTCGCCTTGCGCTTGCGCTTCTCGGTGCTGCGCGGCGAACGTGCGCCTGGGCTGCTCGGCATGGTCTGCTCCGTCGATGACTGATGCGTTGGTCGCGAGAACTAGTCGGAATCCCGCCCTTTCACAAGGCTGTCGTGGGATCGGCGGGCGAGAGTTTCGACGGGCGGCGGGGCAAACCGTCGAGCGTCAGTCGACGAGGAACCTCAGGCCGTAGCCTGGGGCGAGGAAAACAGCGGCCCAGGCCATCGACGAGACAGCGCTGGCCGCCACGAACTTCGGCAGCGGCATGGCCACGATGCCGGCTGCGACAGGGATGAGGGGGCGCGCGAAGCCGGTGAATTTCCCACCGATGACCGCCAGGGCCCCCCACCGCTCGAAAAGGGCGTGTGCGCGCTCGAGGGCCTCAGGGTGGACGGCAAAGTAGCGGAGGCGCTTCACGTCGTGGCGCAGCCATCTGCCGAGCGAGTAGGTCGCGTAGTCGCCGAGCGCGGCCCCGCAACTGGCGGCCAGCCACAGCATCCAGAACTCGCCGCCGACCGCGGAGTGCGCGCCGCCGATCGCTAGAAAGAGCGCGCTCGACGGCACGAAGAACGATAGGGCCGGAATACCCTCGGCAAAGCCGAGCGCGAACACGATCGGCTCCGCCCACGCGATGTGCGTCTTGGCGAAGGCCGTTGCGGCCGCCCACGCGGCTTCGATGGACATCGGGGGATGCTCCCGGAATGCCGCGACGGTCAGCGACCGAAGTGACTGTGGATCGCCGTCCAGACCTGGCCGAGGGCGTCGCCGAAGAACATGAGGACGACGGCCCACAACACGGCCGAGCCCCAGTTCGCGATCTGGAACTTGACGCGCGGCATCTGGACCGCGCCCGCGATGATGGGAATCGAGGCGCGAAGCGGACCCGAGAAGCGGCCCAGCCAGATCGCGCCGGCGCCCCACTTCTCGAAGAACTTGTGGCCTTGCGGGATCAGGTTCGGATAGCGGTTGATCGGCCACATGCGCGCGATCTGCTCATGATAATGATAACCGATCCAGTAGGACACCCAGTCGCCGAGCGCCGCGCCAAGCGCCGCCGCCGCCGTCACGACCCAGAAATCGGCTCCGCCGGTCGCGCTGATCACGGTGCCGATCGCGACCAGCATGCCCCAGAAGGGCAGTACCAGAGACATGAAGGCGATCGACTCGAAGAACGCGAGCACGAAGACGACGGGTGCAGCCCAGGCCCGGTGCTCCTTGATGAAGGTCATCGTCGATTGCACGATCGTGTCGAGATCCATGGGACACCGAAGCAGGGGGTGGGAAGGGAGGGAATGACGGGAAGGTGCGACTGGTCTGACACGCGCCTATGACGATCGGAGCCGGCGGGATATGGGATCGATCGGGTAACGCGGAAAGGGGGACGGCAATTTCCTATCACACGGGGCAGCGCCGGCGCATCTCTCCTGCAAGCTCACGGGAGACTTCGGTCGACAGCATGGCTCCGCGCGACACCTGGGCCGGGGTCAGATGACGGCCTCCCGGGCCGCGAAGGACGGCGGGACCTGCCTCGGCTTCTCGGCGGGCGGCCGCCAGTTCCGGACATGTCAAGTCGCGCTTGCGGGTCTTGAAGGCAAACAGGCGCACGCCGCCCGCGTAGCTGTCGGCATTGGCGGGCTCACGCACCCAGCGGCGTTCGCGGTCGGAGAGCAAGGCTTTCAATGTGCGCTGGCGCTCCGCGATGCAGGCCGGGCTGTCGTCGACGCACCGCGATGTGCTCCAGGGGCCGATTTCCGGCGCCGGACTGCCGGCACACCCGGACAGGGCGACCACGGACAGCGCCAAGGCGCCGCCTACGGCGATACGTGCAACGAACCCTCGCAGCCCCATTCCATTCCCCTTGTGCCCTCGTGGGAGAGCGCATAAAAGCTCGTGATGGCGGTCGTGTGGCGGATCGGCCGCTCCCACATTCCATCCGCGCAACAGTGGCCCACGGGCCCGGTGCCCATTCCGCGCTCCATGCGATCAGACAACGCCGATACGGATCGGCAGGGCGGTCGCGTGTGCGCCAAACCAGGGAGTTACAAGCAATGGCTTATGCGATTCGCGTGCACAAGACAGGCGGCCCCGAGGCTCTGCAATACGAAGAGGTGTCCGTCGGCGCTCCCGGAGCGGGCGAAGTCAAGCTCAAGCAGCACGCCATCGGCCTCAACTACATCGACGTCTATCTGCGCACCGGCCTCTATCCGCAGCCGACGTCGCCGTTCATTCCCGGCATGGAAGGCGCAGGCGAGGTCATCGCCGTCGGATCGGGCGTCACCGATCTCAAGGTCGGCGACCGGGTGTCGTACGCGGGGCCGGCGGGCGGCTATGCGACCGAGCGGCTGATCGCTGCCGACCGCGTCGTGAAGATGCCCGACGGCATCGATTACAAGACGGCCGCCGCCATGATGCTGCAGGGCATGACGGTGCGCTATCTGGTGCGCAAGACGTACAAGGTCGGGCCGGGCACGGTGTGTCTCTGGCATGCGGCAGCCGGCGGCGTCGGTCTGATCGCCAGCCAGTGGGTAAAGCACCTCGGCGGCACGCTGATCGGCACGGCCGGCGGCCCGGAGAAGTGCAAGCTGGCGCTCGCCAACGGGGCGGCCCACTGCATCGACTACAAGAGCGAGAACTTCGTCGAGCGCGTGAAGCAGATCACCGGCGGCAAGCTCTGCGACGTGGTCTACGACTCGATCGGCAAGGATACCTTCCCCGCGTCGCTCGACTGCCTGAAGCCGCTCGGCCTGTTCGTCACGTTCGGCAACGCGTCGGGCCCGATCGAAGCCATGAATCCCGGCATTCTCGCTGCCAAGGGCTCGCTCTACATGACGCGGCCGTCGCTTGCCGCCTACACGTCGAGCCGGGCCGATCTCGTCGAGACCGCGAACGATCTCTTTGACGTGGTGTCGAAGGGCGCCGTCAAGATCCAGGTCAATCATACTTACGCCCTGAAGGACGCCGCCCAGGCGCATCGCGATCTCGAAGCACGCAAGACCACGGGTTCGATCGTGCTGCTGCCCTGAGCGAACGGGTTCGGTGATCGGCAACGTTTCGGGCGGCGCGGCAACAGGCTGCGCCGCCCTTTTTTCTCGGTCCGCGCAAGCGAGGGGAATACGGTGGTCGATACATCCAGGAAAGAGGCGCCGCTCGCAGGATCAACGAAAGAGCCGGACGCTCCGCAAAGCAGATCGGCGTTGCGAATGGTGTTCGTCGCGCTGGCTCTCGCCCTGTTCGTCGGCGGCGTGGTCCTTCTTGCCGTGGGCTGGATCACGCGGCCGGACACGCCTGCGCCACTGGCCCGGACCTCGACGGACGGCGGCTTGCGTCCCGCACCGGTTCCGCAGCCCGTCGCTCCGAAGGCCCCGCAACGCGAACGTCCGGCGCTGCCGGCTCGTCCCGAGCCTGCGGTCCCGATCACCTCCGATCGTCCGGCGCCCAGATCACAGCCGGACGAGGTACAGCGCCCGCCGGCCGAGCCCCAGCCTCAGCGTCCGTTCGATGTGCAGGTCGTTGTTGCCAGGCTCGCGACGGCTGACGTCGATCGCGGCGAGAGCGAGTTCCGCGTCTGCCGCGTCTGCCACAAGGCCGATCGCAGTGGCAGCCATACAATCGGTCCAAACCTTTGGGGCGTCGTCGGGCGGCGTCCGGCGAGCCGCGAAGGCTATGCCTATTCGCAGAGCCTCGCCGCCAAGGGCGGGACGTGGTCCTACGCGGAACTGGCGCGCTACCTGCACGATCCGAGGGGTGCCGTCCCCGGCAACAGGATGGCGTTTCGTGGGATCGTCGACGAAACCAAAGTCGCCAACCTCATCGCCTACATGCGGACACTCTCGGACGCGCCGCCGCCGCTTCCCGCCGCCCGGCGCTGAGGCGAGCCCGGTCTTCCGTATCGGCCTGGCCTTCCGCGCAATTGCTTTCGCCACCGTCGCGTGCGATCCAACGGCCGTATCCCGCACAGATCGAGCGTTGCCTCCATGACAGCTTCCAGCCCTTCGCCGCGCGTTTGCCTCTTCGTCACCTGCCTCGTCGATCTGATGCGCCCGTCCGTCGGATTTGCAGCGGCGAAGCTGATCGAGGACGCCGGTTGCACTGTCGACGTGCCGCCGGGCCAGACGTGCTGCGGGCAGCCGGCCTACAACTCGGGAGACAGCGCCACGGCAGAGGCGCTTGCCCGGCAGACCATCGCCGCCTGCGAAGGCTTCGACTATGTCGTCGCGCCATCAGGCTCGTGCGCGGGGATGCTCAAGTCGCACTATCCGAAGCTGCTCGCGGGCGATCCGGCGTGGGCGGAACGGGCGAAGGCGTTCGGCGCGAAGGTGCATGAACTCGTGTCGTTCCTCGTCGACGTCCGGGGCATGACGCGGGTCGCGCAACGGCTCGATGCGCGCGTCACGTATCACGACAGCTGCTCGGGCTTGCGCGAACTCGGGATCAAGGAGCAGCCGCGCACGCTGCTGCGGAGCGTCGAGGGCCTCGAGCTCGTCGAGATGGCCTATAGCGAGATCTGCTGCGGGTTCGGCGGCACGTTCGCCGTCAAGTACAGCGATATCTCCAACGCCATGGTCGAGAAGAAGACCGCCTGCATCGCGGAAAGCGGCGCGGAGCTCATTCTCGCCGGCGATCTCGGGTGCCTCATGAACATGGCCGGCAAGCTGCGGCGCGAGGGACGCGACGTCGCCGTCCGTCATGTCGCCGAGGTGCTGGCGGGCGAGTTGTCCGATCCGCCGATTGCTGCGCCGAAGGCGTAAGACGCAAAACGCCCCGGATCGATCCGGGGCGTTCGCATATGGCTTGCGCTTCGCGCGGCGATCAGACCGACGACTTGATCCAGTCCTCGAGCTTCTTCTTCTGCACCAGCGCGCCGACCTGGGTCGCGGCCACCTTGCCGTCCTTGAAGATCATCAGGGTCGGCATGGCCTGGATGCGGAACTGCTGGGTGATGCCGGGGTTCTGGTCGACATCGAGCTTCACGATCTTGACCTTGCCTTCCATCTCCTTCGCGACCGTATCGAGGGCCGGCGCCATCGCCTTGCAGGGTCCGCACCACTCGGCGAAGAAGTCGACGACCACGGGGACGTTCGAATCGAGCACTTCAGTCTTGAAGTTGGCGTCGTTAACAACCGCGGTCATGGCAGTCTCCTGGATGGGGGTGAGCACCGGAGAAGCTCCGGGCGTTTCCCGATAGGTGGGTTGCACCGAAAGTGAGGGCAACGTAGGAAGCCCCCGATCACGCGTCAAGGCTGGCACGGCCCAGCACAAACAGCCGATTTGCGGCCTCATCGAGGCGCTGCGCCGGGATCTCCATCAGCCGCGGGCCATCTGTCCACAGAAGTGCTGCCCGGATGTCGCGAGCTGGAAAGATGCGGGCGAGAGCCAGCCGATAGGCCGCCAGCTGCAGGACATAGGCCTCCGGCACGCGCTCGATCTCGACGGGTGGCGGGCGATTGGTCTTGAAATCGATGATCAGAACCTCGTGATCGGAGACGACGATCCGATCGAGCTGGCCGGCGAGGCGGATCTTCTGTCCGGTGCCGCCGGGTGGGGCGAGTTCCGCCACGACGGGGACCTCGGCGCGGCTTCCGGGACCGAAAACGGCCGCGAACGCCGGATCGTCGAGCACGGCCAGGGTCTCGGTGACGATGCTCGCGCGCGTGCCGTCTGAGAGGCCCGACGCGCGAGCGGCGACGAAAGCGCGTGCCGCGGCCTCACGGCTCGACGGCTCGATCTCGGGCAGATGCTGGAGGAGTGCGTGCGTCAGCGTTCCGCGAAGGAAGCGGTTGCCGTCCGAGAGCGTCGCTGGCGACGGGGCGGCAGGTTCTTCCGGCACGTCCGGGGGGGGCAGCCGTTCGACCGGATCGCCCTCGTCGTCGGTGTCGAGAGGGGCGAGGCGCGACGGCGCGATCGGAATGGCGAGGCCCGGCTCCTTCGCGGGCATGGCGCGCGCCCACGCGGGCGGCTCTTCCGGCGTCACGATCTGATGGGCCTCGGCCCGGCCAGCGACCGGATCGGCAGTCTGTGCGCGTTCGATGCGACGCAACGGGCGGCCGTCGGCGTCGGCTTCACGCGTCGCGATTCCTGCAAAGCTCCGCTCGATCTTGTCGTACCAGCAGCCCTTCTCGCGGCCGTTGCCGCCTTCAAACCCCGCGACGTAGAGGCGGTCGCGCGGGCGCGTCAGCGCGACGTAGAGGAGGCGGTTGTGCTCTTCCGCTTCCCGCGCGCGGATGATCTCGCGGGCCTCGCGGATTTCGGGCACCGCCGAGCTTCCCTTCACGGGCCAGAGGAAGGGCTCGCTCTCGATGCCGACGGGGAGGTCGAGGCCGTCGAAGGCAAGGAGCGCGCCGGGACGGCCGCCGTTCGGGGCCGTGCAGGTATCCGGCAGGAACACGATCGGCGCCTCGAGGCCCTTCGAGCCGTGGACCGTCATGACGCGCACCTCGTTGCGGCCGTGTTCCATGTCGCGCTTGATCTCGCGATCGGAGGCGCGCAGCCAATGCATGAAGCCCTGGAGAGACGGTGGCGCCTGATCGTCGTAGGTGAGGGCCAGCGTGATCAACTCGTCGATCGGGTCGGCCGCTTCGGTGCCGAGGCGCGAGAGCAACTGCTTGCGCATGCCGTCGTGGACCAGCACCTCGGTCAGGAACTCGTAGGGCGGGATCACGTCGGCGCGCGACCGCCAGCGCTTCATGCGCTCGGCGACGGCGGCGTAGCGCGGCTCGGCGGCGCCGGCTGCGAGTAATGCCGACCAGAGCGAGCCACGCCGGCCGGGTGCGAGCCGCAGCAGGTCGTCGTCGTCGAGGCCGAAGAGCGGGCTCTTCAGGACGGCTGCGAGCGCCAGATCGTCCTCGGGTAACAGCAGCACTTCGCAGAGCGCCATGATGTCCATCACGGCGAGCTGTTCGGTCAGCAGCAGGCGGTCGGCGCCCGCCACCGGGATGGAGCGCTTCTTCAGGGCCGAGACCATGAGGTCCGCGAACGGGCGGCGGCGGCGGACGAGGATCAGGATGTCGCCGTAGGTGACGGGGCGATCTTCCGAGACGAGCCGCTCGCCGGTCGCGATCCAGTCGGCGATCCGGTCGGCGATGCGGGCGGCCAGCCGGCTCGCCGGATCACCGGGCGCGACGTCGTCGAGGGGTTTCCAGGCCGGAGACGGAGTGGTCTCCTCGGGGACTTCGGTCTCCCAGATCTCGACGAGGCCGCCCATGCCGAAGCGATTGGCGATGTGGCGGGGTATCTCGCCGGTCGACGTCAGTCCGGCGCCGTGCTCGGGATCGGCGAAGACGCGGTCGACCGTCTCGAGGATCGGCGCGACGGTGCGGAACGAGAGCGTCAGCGGCACGCGCTCGAAGGCGAGGCCCGCCTCGCGCGCCAAGGTGGCAAAGCGCTGGCCCATGTCGGCGAACATCTTCGGCGCGGCGCCCTGGAAGCCGTAGATCGACTGCTTCTCGTCGCCGACGGCGAAGGCGGTGCGTGGCCCCTCGGCTGTTGCGTCGCGCGAGCCGGCGCCGGCGAAGAACTCGCGCGCCAGCGCCTCGATCACGCGCCATTGCGTGGGGCTCGTATCCTGCGCCTCGTCGACGAGGATGTGATCGAGCCCGCCATCGAGCTTGTAGAGCACCCACTGGGCATCATCGCCGAAGCGCAGCAGATTGCCGGTGGCGCGGATCAGGTCGTCGAAGTCGAGGGCCGCGCGCTGTGCCTTGAGCGCGTGATAGCGCTGCATGACGGCGCCCGCGAGATCGATCACGGCCAGGGTCGCGTCGGCGACGGCGAGACGGCCCTGCTTCAGGGTGAGGTCGTGGAAGACCGCCTGCGCCCGCTCCAGCGCGTCGGCGATATCGGGTTCGGCGGCTTTCGGCTTGGCCGTCATCAGGCGCGCGCGCGGTGAGCGGTCCTTCGTCAGGAACAGCGCGGCGAGGGCCGCGATCCGCGCCGGTGCCGTCGTCGCCGCCAGCGCGGCTGCGAGATCAGTCCCGCGCTCGACATCGGTCTTGCTACCCGCGAGAAGGACATCGCGGGCGCGCTTCATCTGGGCTTCGGTCAGCACCGAAACGAGGCCGGCTTCGATGGTGCGGGCGTCGTCGGCGTGGGAGAGGCCGAGCGCGCGGCGATAGACGGCTTTGACCGCATCGATGCCGTCGGCGTCGCGGAGATCGATCCTGGAGGCGTCCTCGAGCCAGTCGCGCTTCATCAGGGCCTGCGCCAGCACGGAGTCGAAGTTGTCGTCGACGGCGAAGCGGATCGCGGTCGAGAGCGCCTTGCCGAGGCGGCCTGCGGGATCGGCCGTGGCGCGGACGAGCACGGCTTCCGTCGCCTGCTTGACGAGCGTCGCCCTGAGGTCCTCGTCGAGGATGGAGAAGCCGGGCGGGACGCCGGCTTCCAGCGGAAAGCGCTGCAGCAGGCGTTCGCAGAAGGCGTGGATCGTCTGCACCTTGAGGCCGCCGGGCGTCTCGATGGCACGGGTGAAGAGGTCACGTGCCCGGGCCAGCTCCGCGGCGTCGGGCTGGCGTTCGAGCAAGCCCGCAAGGGCGTCGTGGAGATGGCGCTCGTCGGCGGTCACCCACTTCGAGAGGCGGTCGAAAACGCGGCTCGACATCTCGGCGGCGGCGGCCTTCGTGTAGGTGAGGCAGAGCAGGCGCTCGGGCGGCGTGCCGGCGACGAGGAGGCGCAGCACCCGCGTGGTCAGCACGTAGGTCTTGCCGGTCCCAGCGTTGGCCGAGACCCAGGCCGAGACCGACGGATCGGCGGCGCGTGCCTGACGCCGCGTCGTGTCGTGGCGCTCGGCCGCGAGTTCCGGCGTGATCGGATGCTGGCTCATCACTGGGGCTCCCGATCGCGATCGCTGCCGCTCCATTCGCCGAAGCGGGCGAGGTGGGCGTAGTCGTCATACGTGTAGTCGAAGCGTGGCCGGCGGAGCGCGAGGTAGGGCGTCGCCTCGTCGTCGAAACGGGCCACGAGTTCGCGCAAACGCGCCAGGGCCTCGGCGCCGACGTCGTCGAGGGAGCGCTCCTTCGGCATCACGAGGCGTTCCTCGCCCGCCGGTTCGCCACCGGTCGCGCGAATGAAGCGCAAGGCGGCGACGTGGCCGGCTGGGACCCCCGGAAAGGCGCCAGCCAGCGCCATGGCGGCTTCGAGCGGGAGCTGCGGGGCGGCGCCGCCCATCACCTCCGCCGGGCCCGGCAGAGTGCCGGTCTTGTAGTCCGTGATGACGATGCCGGCCGGCTCGACGTCGATGCGATCCGCCCGCGCTGTCAGCTCGAACGGGCCGCCGGGGGCGTCGAACGGCAAGCGGCCTGCGATCTCGACCAGACGGCGCGAGCCCGGCGCGCGGCGATCGGGTTCGGTGGCGGCGAACCAGTCGGCAAACCGCTCGAGGCGCGGCCGCCAGAAGGCGCGCACGCGCGGCTCGTTGCCGAGCGATCCGATGACCTCGTCGGCGAGCGCCATGAAGGTCGCGACGATGTCGGGTGGCAGTTCGAGCGGGTGGGCCTTGGTGAAGCGCGCCAAGGCTTCATGGACAATCTGGCCGCGCTCGGAAGGACCGGGCTCCTGGCCGAGCGGTGGCATCGCCTCGAGCAGCAGGACGCGGCGGGCATAGATCGCGTAGGGGTTCGCCTGCCACGTCTCGACGTCCGAAACCGAGGCGCGACGCGGGCGGAGACGCAGCGGCGGTTTGGGAGCCGGCTGGCGTGCCGGCGGCGCCGACGGGGCCAAGTCGCGGGCGCGGGCCCAGGCGCTCCACGGGCGATCCGGGGCCAGTGCATCCTCGATATCGAGGCCAGAGAGCAGCGCCTTCAGGCGAAGCAGCCAGCGGGAGGGAACCATGGGGACGCCGGCGACCTTGGCGGCGCGCGTCAGGTAGACCGTTCCGGTGCCCAGCAGCGTCTGCACATCGAGCGCGGCGCGGCCGGTTTCCTCCTCGGGGCTCGGCAGCCCGAGTGCGGTGCGCATCTGGCGGTTGAGCCACGGTCCCGGGTCCGACGCCTTCGGCCAGACGCCTTCGTTCAACGAGCCGAGGACGACGAGATCCGGCTGATGCAGGCGGGATTCGTAGGGGCCCCAGATGAAGAGCCGCGGATGGCGCGGCACGCGCGTGCGGATGCTCTCGGAGCCGACCAGGGCGCGGAAGAAATCAGGGTAATCGGTGGTCGCGAGGTCGGGCTGGGGCGTGGTCGGCGCCATCAGGCGGGCGAGCAGTTCGGAGGCCGCCGCTCCCTCGTCGCGATCCCAGAGCGGCGAGCCGGACTGGCCGTGCCCCAGCGAATCCGCGATCGACGCCGGCTTGGCGATGGCCTCGGCGACGGCGACGTGGGCGGCGACGAGCGTGCCGAGGGGATGGGGTCCGCCACTCTCGCTCAGCGCGACGAGCGGCGCGAACGCCGCCTCGAGGCGCGCGACGAGATCGGCGACGTCGTCCCAGTTCTCGGGACGCATGCGGGTGACGGCGCGATGACGGCGGGCACCCTCGTCCGCCTCGACGCGGGCCCGGTCGACCGCGCGGGCGAGGCTCGGCAGGCCGCGGCCGAGATAGGTCGTGCGCAGCGCTGCGACTTCCAGATTGCGTGCCGCCCGCCGGATGTCGCCGGCCGGCAGGCCGAGGCGCGTCAAGGGGTGCTTGAGGAGCGCCATCGTCTCGGGCGGCGCGAAGTCCGATTGCAGCGCGTTGGTGACGAGATCCAGAAAGGCGCCCGGGACGGTCTTCACGAACGGGCGGCCGGCCGAATCGTCGACGCGAATGCCCCAGGCCTCGAGCCGCGCCGCCACGCGACGTGCCAGCAGACGATCCGGCGATACCAGAGCGGCAGTTCGGCCCGGCGTTTCGAGCGCCTCGCGCAAGATCAGCGAAACGATCTCGGCCTCTTCCTCGGCGGTCGCGGCCTCGATCAGGCTGACGCCTGCGAGGCTTTCGCGCAGCGCAGCAGTGTCCGCGTCGTCCTTGAGCGTGCGCCAGCCCGCGAGGGAGCCCGTCGGGCGCATGGCCTCGCTCATGAGGCGATTGCGCTCGCGCCGCACCAGAGGGAGACCGCCGCCCGGCAATTCAACCACGTCGCGCCGCTCGATGCCGAGTGCCGCGACCAGTCGCGCGAGGCCGTGCTGGGGATGCTCGGGGTGCTCGCCGGCGATACGGGCGAAGCTCGGTTCGTCGAGGTGGACGTCGAGGCCCGGGAGCACGATGGCGCCATTCGGGAGGTTTGCCACCGCGCGCATCAGCTCGGCCGTCGCCGGGATGGAGCCGGTGACGCCGGCCACGATGACCGGCGCTGCCGGCGGGTGTTCGGTCAGCCTCAGGGCTTCATCCAGGATCAGGCGGTTTCGGCGGTCGGCCGGGTCGATCAGCCCGGCTTCGGCAAGGTGCGCGGGCCAGTACTCGGTGACGATGCGCAGGAAGTCGAGCGTCTGCTGCCAGTGGGTGGAGTAGGCCTCGGGCACAAGACCGGCGAGATCGGCGAGCGAGACGTTCTCGGTCTTGACGGCATCGATGAGGCGGGCCAGCTCGGTCGCGAGGCGGGCGGCCTGGGCGGGCGTCGCCGCGCCGACGCCGAGCACGGGGCGTTCGGCGTCTTCGGGCTCACCAGCGCCGCGCATGGCCATGGACCAGGCCAGCACGAGGCGCGTCAACAGGAGCGTCCGTTCGAGGGGGCTGATGGCCGGCGGGATGGACAAGGCCGCCGCGGACACGCCGGTCGATGCGCTGGCCATTGCGAGGAGGCCCAGATCTTCCTGGCCCTCGGCAATCGGGCGAATGGCCGGAAGGATCATCGCCTCGGCGCCGGCCACCGCGAGGAATTCCTCCTGCAGCGTACGGGCGGCGCGCCGGGTCGGCATCATGATCGTCCACGCCGGCAGTTCCTCGTGCGAGGGGATGCGCTGCCCGCCGCCCGGCAGATGCCCGCCGAGGATCGCTTCGGCGAGGGCGCGCAGGAACGGGCGGCCAGGGGGGGGGGGGGGGCGACGGTCATGGCGCGGGCCTTCCGGTCACGATGGGGCAGCGAGGCGGGCTTCCGCCGCGGCGAGGGCTTCCGGATCGCCGACGTGCATCCAGGTGCCGGCGAGCGGCAGCCCGAACAGGCGTCCTTCGGCGAGCGCCCGATCCCACGGCCGGTTCAGGGAAAAGCGCGAGACGGGACAGTCCCGCATCAGTCGTGTCGTGGCGATGCAGACGCCGGCATAGACCCAGGGCGCGGTGGCCCCGGGCGCGACCCGCTCGAGGCGTCCGTTGTCGCCGAGTTCGAAGTCGCCGCGGCCGTCGTAGCCGAGGCTGCCGATCCGTGGGGCGAGCAGGAGCAGGCCGTCCATCCGGTCGGCGTCGAAGGCCCCGATCAGGCGCGCGATGTTAGAACCGGCCGGTTCGATCCACACCGTATCCGAGTTGTGGACGACGAACGGTCCGGGTCCGAGCAGCGGCAACGCCTTGGCAAGCCCACCGCCCGTCTCGAGAACCGCGTCGCGCTCGTCCGAGATGGCGATCGTCGGGTGCGGGCGCTGGCGGAGGTGCGCCTCGATCTGGTCGGCGAGGTAGTGCACGTTGACGACCACGTCGGTGATGCCGGCCGCCACCAGCCTGTCCAGCACGTGATCCAGTAGAGGCTGGCCCGCCAGCGTCACGAGCGGCTTCGGGACGCGATCCGTCAAGGGGCGCATCCGCGTGCCGAGGCCAGCCGCCAGTACGAAGGCCTTGGTTATCGGGCTGGTCATGCGAGAGGCTCCCGTCGACCCTGATGCTCGGCCCTAACGCAGTTCGCGGGGGCACGCCAACTGGCGCTGCCGCCAGTCCCGACGATCATGGGGATAACGGGGACGAAAGCGGGGCAAGACGGTGATGACGGCAGATTCTCGCAGAAGTAGTTTCATTAAGAAATTGCTATAATTGGTTGTGTCAACTTCATAAATTGACGACGGCCCTAAATTTGACGAGTTGCTAACAGAAAAAGGGTATGCACTAATTGCAGAAAATATGTGCATCAGGAGTGTCCGAGTATGTACGACGATACGCTCGCCTGCGGGGCAGTGAATCGTTCCGACACCGCCTCACATGGATCGCCGAGCGTGGCGTCGGGGCGCACGCTGTCGATCAGCGATGACGTCGTCGATGCTGTTTATCGGGACGTGTGCACGTTCAGCACGGGAAGCCCCGAACTCGAAAAACTCCGCATTCGCCGTGTCCTTGAAGCGGCGATGCCGCGCCTCGCCGCACGGGCCGGCTGATAGAGACGCTGCCGCGCCCGAGCCGCTACTCGCGTTTCAGGTCGGCCAGGTCCTACGTCGCGCGGACGTCGGGACATGAGCCGCGAACCACGCGGCGAGTGGCGCGAGAGCCGGGTGCTCCAGATTGCGCTCCAGATAATTCCACGTTCGCGCCATGTGGTGGAGATAGCCGGGCTTGCCGTCCCGACGCCAGAGCCGCACCCACAAGCCGATCAGTCGCGTGTTGCGCTGGGCGCCGAAGGCCGCGTAGGTCGCGAGAAACCGATCGCGATCAAAAGACCGATCCGAGCTTGCAATTTCACACATGTAGCGTTCGCGCTCCCCCTGTTCGATGGACTGGGAGACGTCGATGCGCGCGTCCTGGAGCAGGGAGACGAGGTCGAGGGGCCACGATTCGGCGAGCGCGTCCTGGAAGTCGATGACGCCGACCTTTGCGCCCGGCAGACGTTCGGGGAGCCAGAACAGGTTGGGCGAGTGGAAATCCCGGAGGAACACACCCGGCGGCTCGGCCAGTATCCCGTCGATGACGGGGGCCCAGAGCGCCATGAAGCCGGCCCGCAATGCATCATCTGCCGCAGAACCCACGGCTTCCGGCCAGTACCAGTCGAGAAACAGGCTCACCTCGATCTCGAGAGCCGCGCGGTCGAAGCGAGGCAGGCGGTAGGTCGTTCCGTCGGGGAGCGGCAGCTCGTCCGGTAGCGACGTGCGCCGTAGCTGGATCAGCGTGTCCACGGCGGCGGACCAGAGCGTGCCTTGCGGGACGCCTGCGGCGAGCGCGCGACCGAACGTCAGGTCGCCCAGATCCTCGAGCAGCACCATGCCCGCATCGAGATCAGCGGCGCGGATCGCGGGGGTCGTGAGGCCGCTCGCCTCCAGCGCATTGCCGATTGCCACGAACGGGCGGACGTCCTCCGCGAGATGGGCGATGCGGCTGTAGGGCAGACCGCGGAGGATCGGTGGTCCGTCGGGCATGCGAGGAGCGTCCATCAGCACGTGGCGGCTCGCCGAGGTGAGGAGGCGGGCGTAGGCCCGTGGCGAGGCGTCGCCCTGAAGATAGGCGACGGAGACGAGTGTCTCGGTCGACGGCAGCGACGCAAGCGTGAAAGCGCGAAGGGCAAGCACCCGGTCGAGCCGCGGCTGCCAGTCGGGTGTCGCCACAAGCGTCACGTCGCGGAGGGCCGGCGTCGTCCCGGGCGAGAGGGTGACGTCGAGGCGTTCGGGCGGCATTGCCGCCGCGGCACGCTCGGGCCACTCGACCAGCACGGCTCCGTCATTGGCCGCATCACGGAACCCCAACTCCTCGAGTTCATCGGGGCCCGAAAGGCGGTAGAGGTCGAAATGGGCGAGCGGCATCCGAGGTGTTTCGTAGGGCTGCACGATGCCGAAGGTGGGGCTCGGCACTTCGGCATCCGGATCGGCGAGGAGCGAGCGGATCAGGGCGCGAGCGAACGTCGTCTTGCCGAGGCCAAGATCGCCGTGAAGGAGGATCGCGTCTCCCGGTCTCAGTTTCAGGGCGATGAACTCTGCAAGGCGGGCGACGGCAGCCTCGTCGAGACCGCGCAGGCACGCGGCGGCGTTCATGCCCGGTTCGCGGCCGCGGCTTTGGCGTCCGGCTCGCTCTTCGGCTCAGGGGCGTCGGGGAGGAACACGGTCACGGTCGTGCCCATGCGGGGTTCGGATTCGAGCGTCAGGTGTCCGCCGTGCAGTTCCACGAGGCTTTTCGCGACCGGGAGGCCGAGCCCAACGCCACGATGCTTGGAGCCGTGGCTGCGCGACACGAAGCGCTCGAGCACCGATTTCTGCTCGGTCTTGGGAATGCCGACGCCCTGATCCTGTACGCGAAACGCAACCATGCCGTTACTCCGCTCCGCCGTCACATTCACGGATCCGCCCGGAGGCGAGAAGCCGATCGCGTTCGACAGGATGTTGTAGAAGATCTGCCGGACGCGGCTCTCATCCGCGAGGATCATGCCGACGTCTGGCGCAATGGCAACGTTCATCTTGACGCGCATGCGCTGTGCGCGCTCGCGGACGGCCAGGATGGCGCCGTCAATGGCCCGAGTGACCTGCGTCGGGGCAATCCGCAATTCGAGCGCGCCGGCGTCGATGTTGGCGAGGTCGAGGATGTCGTCGATGATCGCGAGGAGCTGGCGCGAAGAGGCGCCGACGTCATTCAGGTACTCGCGTTGCTTGTCGTTCAGGGGGCCGGTCCGGGGGCTCTCCAGCAACTCCGAGAAGCCGATGATGTTCGTCAGCGGCGTGCGCAATTCGTAGGAGACGTGGCTGATGAACTGGCTCTTGAGGCGGTCGGCCGCGACGAGGGCCTCGTTCCGCTCGATCAGGGCGCGTTCGTAACGCTTGGAGACCGTCACGTCGGCGAACGAGACCAGCGTGCCGCCGTCCGGCAGCGGGAGTGCCGCGTAGTCGATGACGCTACCGTCGGCGCGGGCCATCTGACCTTCGCACGGGTGGCGGAGATCCGATATTTCGGTGACGACGTGCGTGATGGCGTTCCAGGGCTGGAGATCACCGACGAGGACGCTGCACTGCTTGCGGATGTCGTCGACGTGGGGCGAGGCCGCCAGCATGCGCGTCGACAGCTTCCAGATGCGCTCGAAGGCATGATTGAACAAGCGCAGGCGTCCGTCGGTGCCGAACACGGCAACGCCTTCCTTGAGGTGGTCGAGGGTCTCGCGCTGCACGTCGATGAGTGCATTGTAACGGCTCTCGAGGCCGAGCTTCTCGGTGACATCGTCGAAGAAGTAGGTGGCGCCGCCGTCGGGGCGCGGCTCGATCGTCAGGTGCAGGGTGCGCCCGTCGGGGAGATACCATCCCTCCTCGTGCGCCGCCTCGCCGCGGGCTGCCGCCAGCACGCGCACCTTCCACTGCCGGTAGTTGACGGCTTCGGGGGCGGCCGGCTCGCGGTTCTCGCCGTCCGTGGTTTCGGGGCGGCTCACGACTTCCGGCAGGCGGCCGGCCTCACGCAAGCGATCCATGATCTCGGCGTCGGACGGACCGGCGGCGACATCGGCCTCCGAGAGGCCCCAGAGTGTGCGATAGGCGCTGTTGGCGAACGTCAGGCGATGATCTGGGCCGAAAATGGCGACGGCGGTGGCGACGCGGTCGAGGGTGCGATCGTAGGCGCCGATCTGGCGGTCCAGTTCGCCCTGGACGCTTTCGGCTGCCGTGACGTCGATGGCGGCGGCTGCAACGGCTTCGCCCAAATGGAGGGCGATGAGTTCGTGCGTCCGGCGTTCGCCCGCGATGTTGAGCGACAGGCGTCGCTGGAGTGGTTGGTTGGTGCTGACAACGGCCTTGAATTCCTCACGCTGGCGCGACTCGAGGAGCTCGATCTGGCGGTCCCGCACCTCGCTCTCGTCGGCGGCTTCGACGGCGGCGACATAGGCCTTGTTCACCCACGAGATGCGGCCGTCGGGGCCGCGCAGCCAGACCGGCATCGGCAACGCGTTGAGAAGCGCGCGCGACAGTGAGATATCGCGGGCCAGCTGCCGGTGCTGGTCCATGATGCGGGCCAGATCGCGGCGGGAGCCCGCGACGTCGCGCAGCCGCAGGATGGCGCGGCCACCCGAGACGCGGCCGTCGGCTTCGACGTGCCCGCCAGCGACCGTGCGCAGGAGAAGGTTGAACGGGCGACCGACCGCGAACAGCGTGTCCAGTCCGGACTTCAGGTCATGAGCGCCGCCAGGCTCCAGCCACAGACCGAAGCGCAGCAGTTGCTGGTCGTCGTCCGGCAGGCCAGGCACGGTGGTCAGCGTGTTGACCGCGATGCTGACGCCTTGGCCGTGCTGCCAATAAATGAGGACTTGTGGCTCGGCCTTCAGGATTGCCTCGGCGGACGCAAGATTGCGGCGCAATTCGGCGGTTTCGTCCTCACGGCGGCGGTTCAGGCGGCGCGCGGTGCGCGTCGAGCGCCAGAGGAGCGCCAGCGCCACGGCCATGGCGCCGCTGGTCACGGCCAGCGCCAGCACATGGGCGAGCTTCATTGAGCCGACGCTCTGAGAACCGCGGTCGGCGATGGTCGCGGTGAGCACGATGGCGCAGGCGATGCTTGCCACGAGCAGCAACAGCAACTCGGCGCGGGCGTTCACGCCTTGACGGGGTGGTTGGGCGGCTTGCTGCATTGCGCTCCGGAACGGGGGCTTTCGCGGCGATCCCGGAACGCACCACGGGGAAGGCCGGATCGAGTTAACGAATCATTAGCCATTATCCGCCGCGTCGCGGGCGGTGCCTAGAGTCAGTGGCCGTCGGATCGTCGGGTTCGCAACGTCTGTGGCCCGGAAGCCCCGGTGTGTGGCGAGGTCGACGAGTAAACGCAAAACCCCGCCGCAGATGCGGCGGGGTTGTGGTCTGGTCGGCCTGCTCCCTCAACGGGAGGCGGGGGGGGGCGAGAGATCAGTAGCGGTAGTGCTCGGGCTTGAACGGGCCTTCCATCGAGACACCGATGTAGTCCGCCTGATCCTTGCGCATCTTGGTCAGCTTCACGCCGAGCTTCTCGAGGTGGAGTGCGGCCACCTTCTCGTCGAGCTTCTTCGGCAGCGTGTAGACCTTCTTCTGGTACTTGCCGGTGTTGCGCTCGGTCCAGAGCTCGATCTGGGCGAGCGTCTGGTTCGAGAACGACGAGGACATCACGAACGACGGGTGGCCCATCGCGTTGCCGAGGTTCACGAGGCGGCCTTCCGACAGCAGGATGATGCGGTTGCCGGACGGGAACTCGATCTCGTCGACCTGCGGCTTGACGTTGTTCCACTTGAAGTTCTTGAGACCCGCGACCTGGATCTCGTTGTCGAAGTGGCCGATGTTGCAGACGATGGCCCGGTCCTTCATCCCGCGCATGTGGTCGACGGTGATGATGTCCTTGTTGCCGGTCGCGGTGACGTAGATGTCGGCGCGGGGCAGGGCGTCCTCGATCGTGGCGACCTCATAGCCTTCCATGGCGGCCTGAAGGGCGCAGATCGGGTCGACCTCGGACACGATCACGCGGCAGCCGGCCTGGCGAAGCGAGGCGGCCGAGCCCTTGCCGACATCCCCGAAGCCGGCGACGAAGGCGACCTTGCCCGCCATCATGACGTCGGTACCGCGACGCAGCGCGTCGACAAGCGATTCGCGGCAGCCATAGAGGTTGTCGAACTTCGACTTGGTTACCGAATCGTTGACGTTGATCGCGGGGAACAGAAGCTTCCCTTCCTCGGCGAGCTTGTAGAGGCGGTGCACGCCCGTGGTCGTCTCCTCGGAGACGCCCTTGATCGCGGCGGCGACCTCGGCGAACCAGCCCTTCGGCTTCTCCTTCAGCATCTTCTTGATGAGCGCGAAGAAGATCTCTTCTTCCTCGGAGCCGGGCTTCTCCAGGAATGCCGTGTCGCCCTTCTCGGCCCGAAGGCCATAGTGGACGAGCATGGTGGCGTCGCCGCCGTCGTCGAGGATCATGTTCGGGACGCCGCCGCCATGCCAGTCGAACAGCATGGCGGTGTAGTCCCAGTATTCCGTCAGGGTCTCGCCCTTGTAGGCGAAGACGGGCGTGCCGGCGGCCGCGATGGCCGCTGCGGCGTGATCCTGGGTCGAGAATATGTTGCAGGAGACCCAGCGGACGTCGGCGCCGAGCGCCTTCAGCGTCTCGATCAGCACGGCGGTCTGGATGGTCATGTGCAACGAGCCGGCGACGCGAGCGCCCTTCAGAGGCTGCTGCGGGCCGTATTCGGCGCGGATCGCCATCAGGCCTGGCATTTCGGTCTCGGCAAGGTCGATCTCCTTGCGGCCGAAGTCGGCGAGCTTGATGTCCTTGACGATGTAGTCCTTGGCTCCGGTCATGTGACGTGCCGTCCTTCCCGTTTACAGACTGCGTGCGCGGGGCCGCTCCCGTCGATGTCGCGGGGCGCCTGATGCGTCTTCACGCGCGGGACGTGGCGTCCCGTCAGCCGGCTCTATAGCCAGACGGACCGGGCGGCGCAACAGTCATATAAAGAAATCCTTATGTGTTTATGCGTCCGCCGCCCGGCGGCGCCGGCGCGACGCCGTTGGCATGCTCGTTGCGAGGCCTGAGATGCGCTTATCCGCAGATCATCTGGTTATCGAGATCTTACTTGCGATGCAACAATTCTAGTAAAATTGCTTCTCTCAAAGTAATTCCATTTTATTCAATGTATTCGCCTGCATCGGATATCATTTTAAATGCTCATAAATACACGTGCGATACTTTCGACGATGGATGCGAGTAGTGTTCAGGAGGCGTACCATGTTGCGTTCAACAAGCCGGGGTCTCGATCCCGGTCAAGTTGGATGGTCCAAGAGGATCATCCGGTCCATCGAGCCGGCCCGCGTGGCCGGACGTGAATTCGCGGGCGATCGGCGGGGTTCCGTCGGTCTTGTTTTCGCATTGACGGCGTTCGTCGTGCTTTCGCTCGTGGGCGGCGCGATCGACTTCGGGCGGGCCATGACGGCGCGCGACCAGCTCCAGAATGCGGTCGACGCCTCGGCGCTCGCCGCCGCGCGTGCCTGGCAGACGGAGAGCGATCTCGCCGTGGCCCAGGACAAGGGGCTGCAGTTCTTCAACGCCAACAAGCCGCACGGCTATACGGCGACGATGTCGCTGGCGCCGGACTATGCCCGCAACTCGCTCGTGATGCAGGCGACGGCGCAGGTTCCGGCACCGTTCCTCACGGCTGCCAATTCGATCGTGCGGCCGCTCGGCGCGACGGTCGACTTCGAGTACCTCCCGGTCCATGCGCGGGCCGAGGCACAGCTCGCGGTCGGCGGCAGCGGCGAGAACAACCTCGAGATCGCCATGATGCTCGACGTTACGGGCTCGATGGCCGGCGAGAAGATCAACGATCTCAAGGCCGCGGCCAAGGACCTGATCGACATCGTCGTCTGGGACGACCAGAGCGAGTACACCTCACGTGTGGCGCTGATTCCGTTCGCCAACGGTGTGCACCTCGGCTCGACGACGATCGTCAACCAGGTGCGTGGTGCGGCCAAGACCGGCTCGTGCACGAGTTCCTCGTCGCCGTGCACGGCGGTCACGACCAGCTCGTCGCCCTCGAGCACGCAATGGAAGTGGGGCGCGCCGGCGCAGTACTATCGGTTCACGAACAGGGACGGTGGCCTGCAGACACTCCGGTTGTCGTCCTATTGCGTCAGCGAGCGCACCGGGAACGACAGGTACAACGACGAAGCTCCGGATTCGGACGCGCGGCGGGTTGGACCGATCTACCAGAACAGCAACACGAACAGCCATACCAGCACCACGAACGAACAGACTCGTTGTTCTCTCGTCCGGACCAATGACCTGACGATCAACGCCGTCATGCCGCTGTCGAACGAGAAGGCCATCCTCAAGAGTCACATCGACAAGATGCAGCTCGCCGGAGCGACGGCTGGTCAGCTCGGTACGGCTTGGGCCTGGTACATGCTGTCGCCGAAGTGGGCGTATCTCTGGCCGTCGCAGAACCGGCCGGTCGCTTACGGCACGGAGAAGACGCAGAAGATCGCGATCCTGATGACGGACGGCGAGTACAACACTGCGCACACCAACGGCGTCATGTCGTCCAACAGCGGCAACAACGGCACGCGGATCAATGTCAACGCCACCAACGGCGTCTCCGATTCGCAAGCCGATGCGATGTGCGCTGCCATGAAGCTGAATACGGGCATCACGGTCTACACCGTCGGGTTCGCGCTCAACGGCAACAACACGGCGATCAGCACGCTCCGCAATTGCGCGTCCGATCCGTCGAAGTTCTACGAGGCAGAGGATGGCGACGCGCTGAAGCAGGCGTTCCGTGACATCGCTCTGCAGGTGGCCAAGCTGAGGCTCTCTCAGTAAAGCCGGCACTCACCGCATCCGCCTCCAAATGGCGAGGTCTCTCCGGAGACCTCGCTTTTTGGCGTTTCAGCGGTGCTGCGATCAGCAATCCTCGCCGAAGCCGTCCTCGACGAGTTCGCGGATCGCCTTCAGCGCCGGTCCCGCCTCGGGGCCCTCGGCCTCGACCTGAATGGTGGTGCCCTGGCTGGCTGCCAGCATCATCAGGCCCATGATGGACATGCCGCCCACGGTCTGGCCGTCCCGGGTCACCCGGATGGTCGCGTCGAATGTTTCGGCGCATTTCACGAACTTGGCCGATGCCCGCGCGTGAAGGCCCTTCTTGTTGCGGATCAGAAGCTCGATCCGCTCAGCGGCTATCGGCATGAGGTCTCCCTGGGACGGTCACGTCTCAAGTGTCGCCCGAGAGGACCTGGCTCGCAACGGAGATGTACTTCCGGCCGGCTTCCTTGGCCAGATCGACGGCCTCGACGAGGGCCTTGTCGCGCCGGACGCTGGCAAGACGCACCAGCATCGGCAGGTTGACGCCCGCGAGCACCTCGGCGCCGGTATCGTCCATGACCGAGATCGCGAGGTTGGACGGGGTGCCGCCGAACATGTCGGTCAGAATGATCACGCCGCGGCCGGTGTCGGCGCGGCGAACCGCCTCGATCAGCTCGGTGCGGCGGGTCTCGATGTCGTCCTCGGGGCCGATCGACATGGTCTCGAGGCCCGTCTGCGGACCGACGACGTGCTCGAGGGCCGCCCGGAACTCCACAGCCAACCCGCCATGCGTGATGATCACGATACCGATCATCAATCCGCCTCTCGTTGCTCGCGCCCGTGCCGGGTGGGCGCCGGGGCGTGTGCGTGCCGAAAGCGAGAGGTGCGTCGGTCCCAGGAGGACAGCCGCAACCACCGCGTGACCCGCTTTTTAGACGAATCGCGGCGTCTGGCTACCATCATTCGCCCTCGGAGGGCCGTATTCGATGGCGTTCGGGATCACGGGCGGCCGATCGGCCACGGATTGATCGGCGATCAGGGGGCTCATGATCGAAGAAGTGCGAGCAACAGGCGGATGGGACTCGTCGGCTCACCTGGGGCGATCTCGACGCAGGGCAGATCGATCCCGGCGATCGTGCGACGCAAGGGTGGGTCGGGCAGGCGCTCGATCCGGTCGGAGCGGGCCAGTTCAACGACCAGCTTCACCTCGACCGAGGCAACATGTGGAAACGCGAGAATGCCCTGGCCGCGGACTTCCATCAGCCCGGCAAGGCGTGGCGGGGGAGCCGCTATGAGGCGTCCGGCCTCGGCCCAGACCCGGACCTGATCGTCCGAGAGGAGGGTCGCGGTGATCGCGTGGCCGTCGATCAGGAACGCCTGCGAGATGCAATGAAGCGCGAGCGCCGATTTCCCGGCGCCCGAGGGACCGGTGATGAGCGCGGCCCTGTCCCCGACCGCGACGGCCGTCGCATGAACGAGCTGGCCGTCGGGGGGCGCGCTCATGTGTGGCGCTCGGGGCGGGTCGCCGCGGGCTCGCCGGTGGCAATCGGCAGGCGGACCATGAAGCGGGCGCCCTCCTCTCCCGGACCTTTCCTGTTCTCGGCCCAGATCCGGCCACCATGAGCCAAGATGATCTCTCGAGAAATACTCAATCCGAGGCCGCTATTCTTGCCGATGATGCCGTCACTCAGCGGTCTATCCGAGTAAAACCGCTCGAAGATCTGCTCGAGCTTGTCTTCCGGAATGCCGGGACCATGGTCCTCGACGGCGAGTTCGATCTCGTTGCCGACGGCCCTGAGGCGCGCGGTCACCGTGCCACCTTCGGGCGAGAACGAAGCGGCGTTGTCGATCAGATTGGTGACCACCTGCCCGAGGCGGCCTTCGTGGCCCTTGACGAGGAGGCGCGGCTCCGGACCCGGGCGCGGGATCACTTCGAACTCGATCTTCTTGCCGTCGCCGCCGTGGATATCGCCCAGAACGGCGACGAGGCCGCCGAAGGCGACCGAGAGATCGAGGACCTCCGTTTCCTGTCGCGCCAGTTCGGCGTCGAGGCGGGAGGCGTTGGCGACGTCGGAGATCAGGCGGTTGAGGCGCTTCAGTTCCTGCTCGATCTGGCGGGCGAGCTGTTCGCGCTGCTCGGGCGTGCGGGCGTAGCTCATGGATTCCGCCGTCGAGCGGGCGGCGGTCAGCGGATTCTTCAGTTCATGGGCCACGTCGGCGGCGAACTTCTCGCTGGCCTCGATCCGCCGGTAGAGGGCACTCGTCATACGGCGGAAGGCGTCCGACATGCGGCCGACCTCGTCGCGGCGATGGGAGAAGTCCGGCAGCTCGGCGCGGGCGTTGATCGACTTGCTGACCTGGTCGGCTGCGGCCGACAGGCGGCTGACGGGGCCGGCGATCGAGCGGTTGAGCTGCCAGGAGGCGGCGAGCGTCGTCAGGAAGGCGATGGCGGCCATCATCAGGAAGATGCGGCGCTCGCGGTTCAGGATGCTCTCGATCTCGCCGGGGCGGGTCGACAGCAGCAGGACGCCCATGGTCGTGTTGCGGCGCTGGATCGGTACGGCGAGCGAGACGATCTGCTTGCCGGCCTCGTTCAGGAGCAACATCGGCTGAGGACGCGTGCCGCGAAGGGCCTGCCGGACTTCCGGATAGTACGTGCCGTTGTTGGCGCCGATCTCGCGATAGAGCGGGAGATCGGTGCCGTCGAAGTAGGCGAGGAAGCGCGTCCAGTTGGTCTTCACGCGCACCTTCTCGCGCACCGGCTCGCCGTTCTCGTCGAGGCGGGGCAGCGGATCCACCGACGTCACGCGATGGGTGTCGACGACCAGTTCCCCTTCGCGGTCGTAGATCCGGGCGCGGGTGTTGTGCACCGGCTGGATCAGCTTCCGGATCACGGGGCCGACCTGGTCCGGACGGATCGACAACTCGAGATCGTCGAGGGCTGCGAAGCCGTCGTCCCGGAACGGCGCCTTGACCGTCGCCACCTCGGGCTGGCGGCCGGTGTCGAAGGTCAGGTCGTTCGTAGAGACGGAGGCATTGGCCGCTATCGCGGCCGCGATGATCTCGGCCTGGACCTGAAGGCTGTCGCGCTTCGCCGTGATCAGGAGCGCGTTCTGGTGCGATACGAAGTACATGCCGACCAGCAGCACGCCGAGACCGACGACGTTGGAGAAGAAGATACGCCGGGCCAGCGACTCCGAGAAAAACCGCACGATCGGCAGGCGCACGACCTGGCTGCGCGCGACGGAATAGCCGCGCAGCATGGCAGATACGACCGGCAGGTCGCCCACGCTTGCCATGCGACGACCGGCCCGCTCGCCGAGCATCGAGACGTTGTTCCAGTCCAATGCCATGGGCCGGGTCCGGTCAGGCCTCCTTGAAGCGGTAGCCCACCCCGTAGAGCGTCTCGATGACGTCGAAGTCGTCGTCGACGGCCTTGAACTTCTTGCGCAGGCGCTTGATGTGGCTGTCGATGGTGCGATCGTCGACGTAGACCTGATCGTCGTAGGCCGCGTCCATCAGCGCGTCGCGCGTCTTCACGACGCCCGGGCGCTGGGCGAGCGCCTGCAGAATCAGAAATTCCGTGACGGTCAGCGTCACCGCCTTCATGTCCCAATGGCAGGTGTGCCGCTCGGGGTCGAGCTTGAGCTTGCCGCGCTCGACGATGCGGGCGGCCTCGGTCTGCGGCGCCTGTCCGTCCTTCGGCGCGATGCGGCGGAGCACGGCCTTGACGCGCTCCACGACGAGGCGCTGCGAGAAGGGCTTTGCGATGTAGTCGTCGGCGCCCATCTTGAGGCCGAAGAGTTCGTCGATCTCCTCGTCCTTCGAAGTGAGGAAGATCACCGGCATGTCGGACATCTGGCGCATGCGACGCAACAGCTCCATGCCGTCCATCTTCGGCATCTTGATGTCGAAGATGCCGAGGTCCGCCGGTTCCTCGGTCAAGGCTTCGAGCGCGGCGGCTCCGTCGCCGTAGGTGCGCACCTTGTAGCCCTCGGCCTCAAGTGCCAAGCGCAGTGAAGCAAGAATGTTCCGCTCGTCGTCGACAAGAGCGATCGTACTCTTCTGATTCATGATCGTGGTCCCCGGCGGCGTATCCAACCCGTTGCCGCGTCTATGGCTCCAACATGTGCGAAATGTGGCGCGGCGACCCTGCCGCCTGGCGCATGAATGGTATCTGAACCTGCGGTCCGGGCCAACCCGTCGCGCCGGCACGTCTGTATAACTTCGCCGCGGCCGGGATCAGCGACCGGCTGCGTAGCCCTGCATGCCGCGCGGATTGGCAGCGGCGCGACGGCGCACGCCCTCCTGTGCGGCCGCCGTCAGACGACCTTCGGACCAGTCGGAGCCGACCTCCACCTTGTGGCCGCGACGTTCGAGTTCGCGGATGGTCGCTGCCGGTAGCCGGCTCTCGACGACGACGACGCCCGGTCGCGCGGCGCGCGGCCAGAACGAGGCCGGGAAGTGCTCGATGTGCCAGGCCGGCGCGTCGATGGCTTCCTGCAGGTTCATGCCGAAGTGTGCATGGCGGAGGAACAACTGGGCATTCCACTGGTCCTGCTGGTCGCCGCCCGGCGTGCCCCAGATCATGTACGGCGCGCCGTCGCGCATCGCCATGCCGACGCTCAAGGTCGAGCGCGGGCGCTTGCCGGGCATCAGCGCGCCCGGGTGGCTCTCGTCGAGCCAGAACATCTGGGCGCGACTTCCAAGCGGCCAGCCGAGCGCTGGTATCACCGGCGAGGATTGCAGCCAGCCACCGGACGGCGTCGCCGTGAACATGTTGCCGGCGCGGTCGATGATATCGATGTGGACGGTATCGCCCTTCACCTCGCCCATGCGGCCGACCGTCGGCTCGCCAGCGCCGGCCGCCGAGACCGAGACGCGGCCGTCGGCGATGGATTTCACGATCACCTTGCCGCCGTAGCCGTCGATGACGCCGGGGCGCTGCTCCATGTTGGCGAACTGGCCGATCAAGCGCCGGCGGTCGTTGTTGTAGCGCTCCGAGAGGAGCGTCTCCATGGGCACCCTGGCGAACAGCGGGTCGCCGTAGAAGGCCTCGCGGTCGGCATAGGCAAGCTTGGCGGCTTCGATCCAGAGGTGGATGAAGTCCGGGTCCGTCGGTGACAGCCGCTCGACCTCGAAGCCCTTCAGGATGGCCAGGATCTGGAGCATGGCGGGCGCCTGCGTCCAGGGGCCCGGCTTCAGGACCTGATAGCGTCCGTAGTCGAGCGAGACCGGGGCTTCCAGCGTCGGCTTCCAGCCGGCCATGTCATGGCCGGTCAGCACGCCCTTGTGGCGCCGGCCGGTGACGTCCATCACCTCCTCGGTTCGGCAGAAACGATCGACGGCGTCGGCGACGAAGCCCTGGCTCCAGGCGCGGCAGGCGCGCTCGATCTCGGCCTCGCGCCCGCCACCGCCGGCCTCTGCTTCGGCCAGAATGCGGAGATAGGTCTCGGCGTGTGCCGGGTTGCGGAAGAGGGTTGCCGGCGGGGGAACAGAGCCACCGGGGAGGTAGACCGCCGCGGACGTCGGCCAATGATCGCGGAAAAGATCCCGGACGGTCGAGATGGTGGCGCAGGCGCGCTCCACGATCGGGTGGCCGTTCTGGGCGTAGGAGATTGCGGCCTCGAGCACGTCGCGGACGCGCATCGTGCCGTAGTCGCGCAAGACCAGCATGTAGGTCTCGAAGGTGCCCGGGATGCAGGGCGCGAGGAGGCCGGTGCCGGGGATGATGTCGAGGCCGAGGTGGTCGCGATAGTGCGCGATCGTCGCGCCGGCCGGTGCCGGGCCCTGACCGCAGATCACTTCCGGCTTGCCGCGCCGCTGGTCGAAGACCATCACGGGCACGTCGCCGCCGGGGCCACACAGGTGCGGCTCGACGACCTGCAGCGTGAACGCGGCCGCGATGCCGGCGTCGAAGGCGTTGCCGCCGCGCTCGAGGATGCCCATCGCCACCGCGGTTGCGATCCAGTGGGTGGTCGCCGCGACGCCGAACGTGCCGTCGATCTCGGGGCGAGTGGTGAAGGCGCCAGAGTTGATGTTGGCCATCGGGCAGAAGCTCCGGTTCGAAATGAGCCGGAATGCTAGTCGCAGTGGCGCGGCCGCGCCAGAGAGATGCCGATGGCGGCTTCTGCCGCTGTTGCGGTCGCGTCCCGGCATACCAGATGATAAGTGTTCTGCCATGGTGAGGGCCGCGGCGGCGATTGCGCGCCCGACGGCTTCACGGCAGACACAACTCGTGGCGCTGCCGGTGATTCGGGTCCGCTTGCCGGGCCGGCCGACCGACGGCATGGGAGACGACGATGGCTGACGAGACCCGCGACGCGGCGCCGGCACCGGGTGCCGATCCCCGCGACTACGTACAGGACGGCGCGGTGCTGCTCGGAGCGAGCCGGCAAGGTCGCGATCTCGTGCCCGAGATGATCGAGCTGAAGCTCGCCAATCGCCACGGCCTCGTCACCGGGGCGACGGGCACCGGCAAGACCGTGACGCTGCAGGTGCTCGCGGAAGGGTTCTCGGCGGCGGGCGTCCCTGTGTTCGCCGCCGACATCAAGGGCGATCTCTCCGGCATCGCGGCCATGGGCAGCCAGAAGCCGCGCCTCGTCGAGCGGGCGAAGGAGATCGGGCTCGTCGGCTACGGCAACGCCAAGTTTCCGGTCGCGTTCTGGGATGTGCTCGGCGAGCGCGGGCATCCCGTGCGCGCGACCATCGACGGCATGGGGCCGGTGCTTCTCTCGAGGCTTCTCGAGCTGACCGAGCCGCAGGAAGGTGTGCTCAACATCGCCTTCCGCTGGGCCGCCGACGAACGGGCAGACGGCGACGCCCACATGCTGATCAAGGACCTCAAGGATCTCCGTTCCGTCATCGACGAGATCGGCCAGCGGGCCGGCGAGCTGCGCTCGAAGTACGGCAACATAGCGCCGCAGACGGTGGGCGTCATCCAGCGGCGCCTCCTGGTGCTCGAGCAGCAGGGGGCCGAGAAGTTCTTCGGTGAGCCGGCGCTCGACATCGCCGACCTGATGAAGGTGACACCGGACGGGCAGGGCGTCGTGAACATCCTCGCCGCCGAGAAGCTGATGGAGACGCCGAAGCTCTACTCGACGTTCCTCCTGTGGATGCTGGCGGAGCTGTTCGAGAAGCTGCCGGAGATCGGCGATCCCGAGAAACCGAAACTCGTCTTCCTGTTCGACGAAGCCCATCTCCTCTTCAATGGCGCGAGCCAGGCGGTGCTCGAGCAGATCGAGCGCGTCACGCGGCTCATCCGCTCGAAAGGCGTCGGTGTCTATTACGTGACGCAGAGCCCCGCCGACGTGCCGGACCGTGTGTCGGCGCAGCTCGGCAACCGCATCCAGCATGCGCTTCGGGCGTTCACGCCGCGTGAGCAGAAGTCCATCCGGGCCGCAGCCGAGACATTCCGCAAGAACCCGCAGCTCGATACGGAGCGCGTGATCCAGGAGCTGACGGTCGGCGAGGCGCTCGTCTCGGTGCTGCACAACAAGGGTGAACCCTCGATCGTGCAACGGACGCTGATCCGGCCGCCGATGTCGCGGGTCGGGCCGCTGACGGACGAGGAACGGGCGGCGGTCATCGCGGCCGACCAGGCGAATCGTGCCAAGTACGCCGAGACCGTCGATGCGCTCTCCGCGCACGAACGGATACAGGAGCGCAACTCGCCCGTCGGACAGGTGAAAGACGGGATCAGGCGCTTCGGAAACTTGTTCAAGTTCAAGACCTAGCAGCGACTTGCGATTGTCGCTGGCGCGTATTAAGCGTCAATGAGAAACGGGGTAGGCGTCGAGACAACCGGGAAGACCGGAAAGGGTTGTGCGATGGGACTTCGCTTCCAGAAGCGGATCAAGATACTGCCGGGCGTCTATATCAATCTGTCGAAGTCGGGCGTCAGCGCCAGTCTCGGCGGACACGGCGCGACGGTGAACGTCGGCTCCACGGGCCGGCGCATGGTGACACTCGGCATTCCCGGCACCGGGCTCAGCTACCGCGTGCCGCTGACGGGCGGCATCCTCATCGTGCTGATCGCGGTCGTCGCGATCGCCGCACTCGCCTATTTCATCGCGCCCGATCTCGTGCGCAGCGGGCTCCACTGGTGGCAGCCGAAGTGGTTCCCGCTGCCGACGCCGGCAACGCCCGCGTCCTGACGCCAGACTCGTGCATTCGGTGGTAGTCCGCGACGGCTTTGGCCGCCGCGGATGCATCGTCAGCGGCGCTCTTCGAGGATCGCGTCCGCGATCTTCTCGGCCGTCATCAGGGTCGGGAAGTTCGTGTTGGCGCTCGGCACGATCGGGAAAATCGACGCGTCGCACACGCGCAATCCCGTGATGCCTCCGCGTACGCGCCCGCGATTGTCCGTCACCGCCATCGGATCGCCGTCGGCACCCATGCGGCACGAACACGAGGCGTGCCAGACGCCGATCGTCGCCTTTCTCACGAACGCTTCAAGCGCGTCGTCGTCGGTCATGCACTGATCGAAGGTGTGGCCTTCGGTGATGACGTTGTTGATCAGGTAGGTGCGGAGCGCGCCGGGGATGTCCATCATCCGTCCTGCGACCTGCGTGATCAGCTTGTTCTTGGTGTTGACGATGCCGAGGGCGCGCACGCGATCGGAATAGGTAGCGGGGAACGGGTCGGTGGATACGGCCTGCATTTCTGGGGTCGCGTAGAGTTTCCCCATCATGCGGAAGCCCTGCATCAGCCGGTCGAGATCGCGGCGGTCCGAGAGCAGATTGAATTCGACCAGCGGCTCGTCGCGCCAGTTGCGTGAGACGAGCTTCACCTCGCCGCGCTCCGAGCAGGTGCGATTGACGAAGATGAGGAACGACCCGATCCGCTCGCCGACCGCGTGCCAGGCCGATTTGGTGACGGACACGGCGAACATGTCGCCGGGCGGGATGCCGTCGATGCCCGACGTGTAGCGCAGACCTACCTGCAGATGGCGTCGGGTGAACGAGTTCATGCGGGCGTGCGACTTCAGATAGGCCGACACCGCGATCGAGGGATGGTCCATCAGCTGCTGGCCGACGCCGGCCAATGCCGAGCGGACCTCGATGCCGAGATCCTTCAGATGCCCCACCGGGCCGATCCCGGCCCGCATCAGGTGCGCGGGCGAGTGGATGGCGCCGCTCGAGAGAATGACTTCCTTCGAGCGAAACTCCTGCGGCCGGCCCTTCACCAGCGCCTTGACGCCGACGCAGGCGGTACCCTCGAACATCAACTCGGACACGACAGTCTCGGTCGAGATCTCGAGGTTGGCGCGCTGGCGTGTGCCCGGATCAAGGTAGCCGATCGCGGCCGAGACGCGGCGCTCGTAGGCGTTCGAGATGGTGAGCGGGAAATAGCCGTCCTCGAACTCGCCGTTCTGGTCGGGGATGTATTTGAAGCCGATGCCTTCGAAGGCCTTGCCGCTGGCCTTGGCGTGTTCGGTCCACAGGTCGGGGAAGATGCGACGGACGGGAATGCGGCCCTCCTTCCCGTGATAGGGGCCGTCGAAATCCATGTCGCGCTCGACCTTCTTGAAGTAGGGGAGCACGTCGTTCCAGCCCCAGCCCCTGGCGCCGCGCTCCTCCCAGATCTGGAAGTCGGTCGGGGCGCCGCGGTTGGCGAGCTGGCCGTTGATCGACGAGCCACCGCCGAGGACGCGCGCCTGCTCGTATTTGCGCAGCGCGGGCTTGGCGGCTTCGTCCGGATTGTTGTGGCTGACGACCTCGGTGCGGACCTTCAGCTCGGTCCAGTGGAAGCGCGGGTCGAAGTAGGCGGTGCCGGGATAGCTGTCGAGGATCTCGGGGGGGACCTTGCCGTGCGGCGTGTCGGGGCCGGCCTCGAGAAGCAGCACCTTGTTGCTGCTGCGGGCGCTCAGCCTGTTGGCCAGCACCGATCCGGCCGAGCCGCCACCCACGATAATGAAGTCGTATGTCATTGCGCCACTTGCCCTCTGCCCGTCGATCGCGAGGGGCCCGACCTTGCGACCGGGCCCTGTCCTTGGGGCGAGCATTGTGACGTGGCGGCGCCGGACTGCAAGCGCTGGTGCACGCGGGCGTTACAAGTCGATCGACTTGCTCCGTATGCCTTTCCGCTCGAGCTCCGCTTTCAGCAGCGCCAGGTTGCGGACGTTGGCGCGGAAGGCCACGTCGAAGGCGTCGCCGACGACGGGGATCGCGCCGACCGTCATATCGATAAGCGAATTACCGATCATGCGCGCGACGGTGAAGCGCGAGGCGCCGATGCGGCGCGCCTCCCAGATGATGTAGGAGGAGATCGCCTGCGAGATCACGTCGCCGATCACCGGCACGATGCCGAGCAGCGCGTCGACGCCGATTCGGACGTTGGTCCCTGGAATGGCGACGATCGAGTCCATGACCTTCGCCAGCGCCTCGACCCGCGCCAGAGCCGCCTCGGCCTCGGCGCGCCCCAGCGGGAGCGTGTCGCGCGCAGGGCTTCGCCAAGGGGTGTCACGGGTGGTCGGCTGCACGTCTCGTCTCCATGATCATGACACCTCCTGATTTAGGACGGACGGGGGCGCGCACAAGGCGTCAGCCCGGAATTGCGCGACCATCGCAAAAATGTTCAAGTCCGCGCCGCGGGCCGCGGGCTCGCATCCCGGCACGAATGGAGAGACCAGAATGGCCCGTATCGCGGTGCTCGACGACTACCAGAGTGTGGCCTTCGAGATGGCCGACTGGTCGCGACTGAAGGCGGCGCACGAGGTCGTCCGCTTTTCGTCGCATCTCGGCGGTGCCGACGCCGTCGTGGCGGCGCTGGCGGACTTCGACGTGATCGCCGTCATGCGCGAGCGGACCGCGTTTCCGCGCGCGGTGATCGAGCGGTTGCCGAAGCTCAAGTTTCTGGTGACGACGGGTCTGCGCAATGCCTCGGTCGACATGAAGGCCTGCCAGGAGCGCGGCATCGTCGTCAGCGGTACCGAGGGCGGGAGCCACGCGACGGCCGAACTCGCCATGGGGCTCATTCTCGGTCTCGCCCGCAACTTTCATGTGGAACTCGCCAACATGCGCGAGGGGCGCTGGCAGACGACGGTCGGGCAGGATCTGCGCGGCAAGACGCTCGGCATTCTCGGGCTCGGCAAGCTCGGCGGGCAACTCGCGGAGTATGCGCGCGCTTTCCGCATGAACGTGATCGCGTGGAGCCAGAACCTGACGGACGAGAAGGCGATCGAGAAAGGCGCGACGCGCGTCGAGAAGGACGACCTCTTCCGGCAGTCGGACTTCATCTCGATCCATCTCGTGCTGTCGGACCGGAGCCGGGGTCTCGTCGGGGCGCGCGAGCTGTCGCTCATGAAGCCGACGGCTGCGATCGTGAACACGTCGCGCGGGCCGATCATCGACGGCGCCGCGCTCGCGTCGGCGCTGAGTGAAGGACGGATCGCCGGCGCGGGGCTCGACGTCTACGACGTGGAGCCGCTGCCGGTGGCCGATGCGTTGCGCCGCGAGCCGCGTGCGATGCTGACGCCACATCTCGGCTACGTCACGCGCGAGACCTACGCGCAATTCTACGGCGGTACGGTGGAGGCGATCGAGGGCTGGCTCGCGGGCAAGCCGGTGCGCGTCATCGGCTGATCCGTCCGGGCCTGCGGATCGCTATTCCTGCTCTTCACAATGCAACGAGGCCGCCTGATAGGCGGCCTCGTGTCGTTTCAGGTGCTGGCAGCCGGGATCAATCGAGCATGCCCCAGCGGCGCGGCAGGTAGAACACCAGCTCGGGGAAGTACATGCAGAGCGCGACGGCAATGAGCTGCAGCGTGATGAACGGGATGATGCCGCGGTAGATGTGGCCCATGTTGATCGACGGCGGCACCGTGCCCTTCATGTAGAAGAGCGCGAAGCCGAACGGTGGCGTGAGGAAGGCCGTCTGCAGGTTCACGGCCAGCAGCATCGCGAACCAGAGTGTGATCAGCTTCGGATCGTCGATGAAGCCCGGGAAGGTGGACTTCGCGAGGATCGGCGTGAACACGGGCAGCAGGACGAGACAGATCTCCAGGAAATCGAAGAAGAAGCCCATGAAGAACGCCAGGGCCATGACGAAGATCAGGACTTCCCAGCCGGTGTTGATGCCGAAATGATTGAGGATCTCAACCACCAAGTCGTCACCGCCGAGGGCACGGAACACGTAGGAGAAGAGCGTCGCGCCGAACAGGATGAAGAACACGAGACCACAGGTCATGGCCGAGTTCTCGACCATCTCCTTCATGCTGCGGAAGTTGAGGCGCCCGGCCTTCCAGGCGAGCAGTAGCGCGCCTGCGCAGCCGACGCCGCCGGCCTCGGTCGGTGTCGCCCAGCCGCCGAAGATGGAGCCGAGCACGAGGATGATCAGGAATGCTGGCGGGGCGAATGTCACCACGACCATTCTCAGAAGTTCGCTGGCGTTCTGCGGCCCTTCATGCGCGCCGAGCGGTGGGGCGAGGTGCGGTTTGAAGCTCGCCAGGATCACGATGTAGATCAGGTAGACGCCCGACAGCATCAGGCCGGGAATGATGGCGGCTGCGAACAGCAGGCCGACCGAGATCTGCATCAGGTCGCCCATGATCACGAGCATGATCGAGGGCGGGATGAGAATGCCGAGCGTTCCCGAGGCCGCGATACAGCCGCAGGAGAGTTCCTTCGAGTAGCCCTTCTCGAGCATCACGGGGAGCGCGATCAGGGTGAGCATCACGACCGACGCGCCGACGATACCCGTCGTCGCCGCCATGATGGTGCCCAGCAGGACGACCGAGAGCGCGAGGCCGCCTGGAATACGCCGCAGGAGGACCTGCAGGCACTTCAGCAGCTCCTCGGCGACGCCGCTTCGTTCAAGCACCGTGCCCATGAAGATGAACATCGGCACGGCAACAAGCACCTGATTCTCGACCCCGCCGCCGTAGATGCGCGGCAGCAGGTTCGCGAACTGCACCATGTTGAAGACGCCGAACCAGACGCCGAGGTAGCCGAAGATAATGCCGACGGCGCCGAGGACGAAGGCGACGGGATAGCCCACGAACATGATGAACGTGAGCACGAGGAACATCAGAATGGCGAGGTGATCGCCGATCCATTCGATCATTTGCGATCCCCTCTCAATGCACGGCTTTGGCGGCTTCGGGCATCGCTTCACGCGATACATCCGGTGAGCCGAAGAGGAAGACGAAACGGCGGATGAAAACCGAGATCGTCGCGAGCAGGATCGAGATGAAGCAGAAGTAGAGGAAGCCCTTCGGGATCCAGCGCCACGGCAGGCCGTTCGGCGCCGACGAGCTTTCGTTCTGGAGGAACGAGACCATGAAGAAGTTATGCGCGTAGGGGAGCGCCGTCAGCACGTAGGGAAATGCGAAAACGATGCAGCCGAACAGCTCGAGCCAGGCTTGCGAGCGCTGCGACAGGCCGCCGGTCACGACGTCGATCCGCACATGGGCGTTACGGATGTAGCAATAGCCGATCCAGGTGAGAAAGATCAGCGAGTGGAGATGCCATTCCAGCTCCTGCAGGCGAGTCGAGCCGAGATCGAGGCCGAACAGGTTGAGCTGGAAACCGAACTTTCGCGTGATCACGTCGAAGATGATGACGAGAACGAGCACGGGAAGGAGCCACGCGAACAATCTCGCTATCGCTCCCAACACCGCATCGATGGTGTCGCTTATGCGCAGTAATCCTCGCAAGACCGTCTCTCCCTCGATTGACGTTGCGGCATCGGCGGCCCTTTCTGGGCTGCTTGTTCTGCGATACCGGGCGTTTCCCCTCGACCCGCGGTCATGATCGTTTACGATCACCGCACGGGCCATCTCAACCGGCCGAGTGCCGGGGCCATATCTCGTTGGAAATTCGGGTGGTTCGATCTGTGAATTCGACCTTTGCCGTCGGACAAAGGGCCGAACCGGCAAAACAAGTAGGGCGGAGGCTGCTTCCGCAATCTCCGCCCCGTCCGGTCGTTATTTCAGGTATCCGTTCTCGCGCCAGATGGCGTATTCGGCGCGGAACTTGGCGTAGGAAGCGTGGATCTCCTTGAAGGCCGGGCTCTTGGCCGACTCTTCCACGATGACCTCTGCCCACTTCTCCTCGAGTGCCTTCAGGATCTTCGGGTCCCAGGTCTTGATGTTCACGCCCTTGCCCTGAAGTTCCTTCATGGCGCCGGCCTGCTTGGCGTCGGCTTCGGCGACTTCGTCGAGCATCTGCGCCTTGCAGGCGAGCTCGATCACGTCCTTCTGCCAGGGCGAAAACTGGTCCCACTTGGTCTTGGAAATGTAGAGCTGGGCGAGCGACGTCTGCTGGTGCCAGCCGGGGAAGTAGTAGTACTTCGCCACCTGATGGAAGCCGAGGCTGATGTCCATCGTGGGCATCGAGAACTCGGTTGCGTCGATGGTGCCGAGTTGCAGCGCCTGGAAGATTTCACCGGCCTGCAGGATCTGCGTGGCGACGCCCATCTTCTGCATGACGTTGGCGCCGAGGCCGAAGAAGCGCATCTTCAGGCCCTTGAAGTCGTCGACCGAGTTGATCTCCTTGCGGAACCAGCCGGACGATTCAGGCGGGATCAGGCCGCAGTTGCGGGCGACGATGCCGTACTTCAGATGCAGGTCCTGCATCAGCTTGTTGCCGCCGCCGTGCTCGAACCAGCCGTAGTATTCCGAGGCGCCCGGGCCGAACGGAACGGCCGTAAACATCGCGAAGGCAATGTCCTTGCCGGTGAAATAGCCGGCGGCCGTATAGGCCATATCGAGCGAGCCGTTGGCGATCGAGTCGAAATACTGGTTGCCGGGGACGAGCGCGCCGGGCTCGAAGAACTTGATGTCGATCGTACCGTTGGACAGGCGCTTGATGTAGTCGATGGTGCGAAGCTGGGCCGTGCCCAGGATCTGCATCGTCGAGGGGAAGGCGCCCGCCAGCTGGGCCCGAACCTTCTTTTCCTGGGCGTCGGCCGGTGCGGAGCCCAGCAGAGACGCAGACGCAAACGTTGCCACCGTAGCGGCGGCAAGCCACTTCTTCATTGGTATTCCTCCCAAGGCGAATTCGATGACGCGACTTCTTGTTTTCGATCGCGATAGGGGGAGGCTAACCGGTGAAAATCGGGAGCGCAATGGCCTCGATGCGGCTCCGAGGGAGCCGCATTGCACAAATGTCGAGCAGGTTCGGGATGGTGCAGCGCCGTCGGTGGTGTGTCAGTTGAGCGGAAATCCGAGCGCCTGAAGGGCCGCCTTGAGCTTGTCGCGGCCACTGAGCGCCTTCACCGTTCCCAGCCGGTTGAGCACGCGCTCGGTCCAGCTGTATTGCGTCATTTCGTGGGTTTTCGAGTATTCGGCGAGCGCTGCGTCATACTTTGCGCGGATGGCGGACTCGGCGGACGTGTCGTAGCGATTGCGATAGAGAATGCCCGGCTGGGGGAGGCGCGGCTTGACGGAGCTTTCGGCGCCGGGCTTCGGATAGCCAACGCACAGGCCGAAGACCACGACGGCGCCCGGCGGCAACGCCAGCATCTCGGCCACGCGCGTGACGTTGTTGCGCATGGCGCCGATGTAGACGGTGGAGAGGCCGAGCGACTCGGCTGCGACGACGGCGTTCTGTGCCGCAAGTGCTGCGTCGATCGCCGCGACGAGGAACGTCTCCAGGTAGGGCAGTCCTTCGAGCTTCACCCCCTCGGCCAAGCCCATCCGCTCGTTGCGCGAGACGTCGGCGACGAAGCACAGGAACAGAGGGCATTCGACGATATGCTTCTGGTTGTTGGCGATCGTCGCCATCTCGGCGCGCATCGCGGGATCGTCCACGGCGACGACCGACCAGGTCTGCAGGTTCGAGGATGTCGCCGCCGACTGCGCGGCCGCGATCAGCGTCTCGAGCGTGCCCTGCGGCAGGGGATCGGGCTTGTAGCCGCGCACCGAACGATGCGTCAGCAGCGAGGCGACGACGTCGTTCCAGGGGCCGGCGGCCGGCACGGCGTCTGCGCCGTAGCGTGCGGCAAGGGCGGCGGCCTTGGGATCGTGCTTCTGCATGACGGATCGGGTCCCGGGTGTGCGGATGACTGGCTGATACTGTCCCTATGCCGGTGGAGCGATGGCCACAAGACAGGTTTTCTCGGCTCGGGCTGAGGAAACCTAATGTATCGCTGCCGCGTCGACCGGCTCTTCGGCGGACGGCCCCGCCTCCATGCGCTGCATGCGGCTTTCCAGATAGGGCGCCGAGCGCATTTCGATCAGGCGGCTCGCCGTGCGCTCGAACAGGAACGACTGGTCGCCGTCGGGGTGGAGGTCGTCGGGCTCGGCCTCGGCGGACGCGATGAGGCCAACGCGGGCGTCGTAGAGCGTGTCGATCAGATTGATGAAGCGGCGCGCGGCGGAGCGGCGCTCGGGCACCAGGCGGGGAATGCCGGACAGGATCAGCGTGTGGAACCGGCGGGCGAGGTGGAGGTAGTCGAGCGCGCCCAACGGCCGGTCGCAGAGTTCGTCGAAGGTGAAGCGCGCGACGCCGTGAGCCGCCTCCGGCACATGCAGCGTGCGGCCCTTCACGTCGAGGTCCATGGGCTTGCCGCGGGCCATACCCGTGAGCCGGCGAAAGGCCGCGTCAAGCGCTTCGGCGGACGCCCTGTCGAGAGGCGAGAAATAGAGCTTCTGGCCCTCCAGCTTCTCGAGGCGGAAGTCCTTGGCCGAATGCAGTTCCAGTACGTCCATGTGCGCTTCGATGAGTGCGATGGATGGCAGAAAGAGCTGCCGGTTGAGGCCGTTCTTGTAGAGCCCGGACGGCGGCACGTTCGACGTTGCGACCATCACGACGCCGCGATCGAAGAGGCCCTTGAACAGACGGCCGAGGATCATGGCGTCGGCGATGTCGGTGACGTGCAATTCATCGAAGCAGAGGAGGCCGGCACTGGCGGCGATCTCGGCTGCGACGGTGGGAATGGGGTCGCCGTCCACGGTCTTGCGGGCGTGGCCGATCCGGTCGTGGGTCTCCGCCATGAACTCGTGGAAATGCAGGCGACGCTTCGACGGAACGGCGGAATTCTCGAAGAACAGGTCCATCAGCATGGTCTTGCCGCGGCCGACCTTGCCGTGAATGTAGAGGCCGTGGGGGGGCGGCGCAGGCTTGGCGCCGAACAGGCTGCCGAGGCTCCAGCGGCGCGCTCCACGCCACGCGGCGAGGGCCGTCTCCAGTTCGCCCAGCCGACGGGCTGCCTCGATCTGCGCCTCGTCGCGGTCGACCTCGCCGGCCGCGACGCGCGCTTCGAGGATGTCGAGGAGACTGTTCGCCATCGCATTGCTCTCGGGAAGGATAAGGCGCGACGCGATTGGGAAACGGCCCCATCGGTCGCGTCTCGAAGACCGAGCGTTCGGCTAACTTGTCGGGGGCGGGCGGTCAAGCGTCTGCGCGGTGCGCGCTCTCCCGCGGGCGCGGGGCAGCCATTCGCACAATCGCCATTGTGCAATGCAACAAGGACGCTCAAACGAAGACGGTCCCGTCGGCCATATCGACCGGCCTTCGGCCTTTGGCAGTGATCGATACGCAGGGGGCGCAACCATGAGAACGATGCAACCGGGAGACGGTGTCGTCCGCAAGTTGCTTGCGAGCGAGCGGGAACGATTTCGCGATCATCTCCTGCGGCTCGACAAGGACGCGCGACGGCTGCGGTTCGCACACGCGGTCGCCGACAGCTTCATCGAGGACTATGCGCAGCGCATGACCGACATGGGCGGCATCGTGGTCGGCATGATCGTCGACGGCGAAGTCAGGGCGGCGGCCGAATTGCGCAAGATCGGCGACAACTGGGGGCGGGAAGCGGAAGCGGCGTTCTCGGTCGAGCGCGCCTACCAGGACCAGGGCGTCGGGACGGAGCTGATGGGGCGCATCATCCGGGCGGCGCGAAACCGGGGCGTGCATCTTCTCTACATGAGCTGCCTCGCAGAGAATGCGCGGATGCAGGCGATCGCGCGCAAGTTCGAGGCGGAGCTGCGCTTCGAGTATGGAGAGGTGATCGGCGAGATCGTGCCGGATGCGGCCGACTATTTCTCGCTTGCGGCCGAAGCCGCGGAGGATCGGGTCGCGTATCTGATGGCGGTGCTCGATCTCACGGCGCGGCTCGTCCGTGCGGCGTAATGCGGCGTGCCACCTGATCAGGCCAGCGCGACCTTGAGCAGGATGTGCCACGGGGCGAACAGGACCTCGGTATAGGGCATGTTGCGCCCACCGATGGATGCGCCGGCGTCGCCCCAGCGCGACAATCCGAAGGCGCATCCAAGCCACATGATGCCGCAGTAGATCCAGGTCTGGGCCAGCGATTGCGGGTTGAGCCGGTAACCGCGGCGGGACAGGCTGTCGAGCAAGAGCACGCCCAGCAGTCCGAAGTTGGCGACGATGGCGATGAACCCGTAGAACGCCAGCGGAAAGACGACCATGGCGGATATGAGACTGAACATCGGTATGGCCATGACGGCCGCGCCGACGCAGGCTGTGATCAGGCGGGTACGCGACATCGCTCTTCGAGCTCCCTCAGGGGACGCTCGTGAGGGTGGCACAGTCGATTTAAGTTGGCGCTAATGCCCGATCGGCAGCGCCTGAGAGGCGCCGCCATGACGGGGCTGAGGGCGCGCAAAGCCCTTCGACCGGGGAGACGGGCCAGCGGCAAATGCCGGGCCCGTCGCTGGCCTCAATTGTCGAGGAACGAGCGGAGCTTGCGCGACCGGCTCGGGTGCTTGAGCTTGCGGAGCGCCTTCGCCTCGATCTGGCGGATGCGCTCGCGGGTCACCGAGAACTGCTGGCCGACCTCTTCCAGCGTGTGATCGGTATTCATGCCGATGCCGAAGCGCATGCGCAGCACGCGCTCCTCGCGTGGGGTGAGGGACGCCAGCACCCGGGTCGTCGTCTCGCGCAGGTTCGACTGGATCGCCGCGTCAATCGGGAGCACGGCGTTCCGGTCCTCGATGAAGTCGCCGAGGTGTGAATCCTCCTCGTCGCCGATCGGCGTCTCGAGGGAGATCGGCTCCTTGGCGATCTTGAGGACCTTCCTGACCTTCTCGATCGGCATCGCCAGCTTCTCGGCCAGCTCTTCCGGGGTCGGTTCGCGGCCGATCTCGTGCAGCATCTGCCGGCTCGTGCGCACGATCTTGTTGATCGTCTCGATCATGTGCACGGGAATGCGGATGGTGCGCGCCT